>ERZ894223.1224-NODE-1224-length-18248-cov-101.483812_pt1 | contig 18248 bp, 13 predicted proteins | sample MGYA00380293_ERZ894223 | MGnify/ENA primary metagenome ERZ894223 (study PRJEB32331, sample SAMN06328445) | human gut metagenome | biome: human gut microbiome; feature: stool | host: Homo sapiens | collected 2014-11-05 ...
AACGAAAATGATAAGAATAATTATTCAATGATTTGTAATAGTGTTAGCTAAACAATTAGGCTTTAACGGCTTATGTTGTATTTCTGAATGCAAACTTACACAAAAAAGACGAATTATATGGATGTTTTCTAAACTATTTTATGTAAGTTTGCAGAAGAAACTCTGAACATAACATATATATGAGATATGGGTACACTGAATGATAAATACATACGCTTTGACTGGGCTATCAAACGTCTGCTACGACAAAAGGCCAACTTCGACGTACTCGAAGGATTTCTTACCGTTTTTCTGAACGAAAAGGTGGAGATACTGGAGATTCTCGAAAGCGAAGGCAATCAGAAGGCTGAGGACGACAAGTTCAACCGCGTGGATATCAAAGCGAAGAACTCGAAGGGCGAGATTATAATCGTGGAGGTACAGAACACTAGCGAGCTTTATTATTTAGAGCGAATACTCTACGGGGTGGCAAAGGCCATCACGGAGCATATAAATCTCGGAGATACATACAAGGAGGTGAAGAAGGTCTACTCCATCAGCATTCTATATTTCGACCTCGGAAAGGGTGCTGACTATCTGTACGTCGGACAAAACAAGTTTATCGGCGTACATACACACGACCAGCTGATGGTGAGCAGTAAGGAGAAAGGAACCATCGTGAGAAAAAGTCCTTCGGAAATCTTCCCGGAGTATATCCTCGTACGTGTAAATGAATTTAACAAGGTGGCTGTTACACCACTCGAGGAATGGGTGGCGTATCTGAAGAATGGCATCATAAAAGACGACACCACCGCACCCGGACTGCAGGAAGCAAGAAAGAAACTACTATACTACTCAATGACGGACGCAGAACGCTATGCCTATGACGAGCATATCAACGCCGTGATGATACAAAACGACGTGCTCGGTAATGCACGTGATGAAGGAATGAGACTTGGATTGGAACAAGGAATAGAACAAGGAATAAAACAAGGAATAGAACAAGGAATAGAACAAGGAAAAGCGCAAGGTGTTAACGAAGAAAGACAACGCCTCGCTAAAACGATGCTCGGAATGGGAGAGTCTGTTGACAAGATAGCCATTTACACCGGACTTTCTAAAGAAGAAATAGAGAAGCTGGGCTGATAAAAGATTGGACTAATAAGAAAAAATTAGGGTGTATCAAAACTGAAGCTACTTCAATCTTGATACACCCTAATTATATATTAACGAATATAGTTGGCAAACTAAGAAATTATCGCATTGCATAGAAAGAGGCGCCGTACTGTGCCATGTTCACCTCGAAGAGACCTGCCTCATCGGGAGTAACGGTGATGTGGCGTCCGTCCTGCAGGTTGGCCTGGATGGTGCCGTCATCGTTGAAGCGGAATATCTCGGTCTTCTTGCCGTTCTGCACCTGCGACCACGAATCCGTTTCCTGGTCATAGAGGAACTTCACCACTTCTCCCTTCGGACTCTTCACCTCATAACCGTCCTTCAATGTTGTGACAGCATAGATGAGACCGTCCTTGCCGGTGACGTTCTGAGTCTTGCCGACGTTCTGAGCCATCGGATTGCTACCCGACCAGAACTCTATGGTATTGAGCACAAGGGCGTCTGCCACGCAGCATACAGCATAGGCGGGCGAGATGATGATAAAGATAATTTCGTTGAGGAACTTCGAACCTGTGGCATGAGTATTCCATTTCGCCAGTCTATTGAAAAGCGAGAACGAACCTACACACGAGCTGGTGAGTAACGTAGCGGCGAGTAACATCACCGACACTTTGAGATACTTGATTTTCATAATAGTCGTGGTTTAGATTGTTAGTAATAATGCAAAAGTAGCTTTTTTATTTTATTTATGCCTATATCTATCCACTTTTTTCTACTATTTCGTTACTTTATTGTCAAAATAGCCACAACTTCTAATTCCTAACTCCTAATTCCTAACTCTCATATCCTCTTCATGCTGTAATATCCGAACCTACATCTGAGACAGTCCTTGCGCTCGCAATAGCGATTGTGCAGCTGTATGAGCGACTGCGTGTCGGCTGCGTTATCGGCAGAAATGCCGCACTCGCGCCATAGACGGATGTGAGTGTTATCCTCTGGGGGCAGAGCCTCGAGAAACTCTGCGGCACGCGCTATGAGCCGTTCGTCCTGACGATGGCGTCCGTAGGCGTGGAGCATCGACACCACGGCATTGATGATTATGACGTCTATGGAAGAAGACGAGAGACGCTTGGCTGACTCGGCGCTCTCCTTTCCGAAGGTGTAATGCGTGCGCCAGTAGTCGCCGGCTTCGGTCTGCAGCGCCTTGCGAACGTCGTCAAGCGTTGTACAAGCCACTATGTTGCTCAGGTCGGCACGCCGCGAACAATAGAGCGTGGCGAGCTGTGAAAGGCGGATGTAAGGGAAGTTCTGCGGACGCAGACGCATGAAGCGCCACGTATGGCGGGTCATGGAGACGAGATGAAACTTATGTGCAAGGTATTTCCATTCGCGTTGCAGACGGACGAAGTAAGGATCGGCAAGCGCCAAAGCACGCTGCTTGTCGTTCATGGCGTCATCGTCAAGCAGTCCTGCATAGCCAAGGAAGAGAGCTTCCACCTGAAAAGGATCGTCACGATGGTGAGCCACCTGCATGAACGGCAAGCCGGAAGCCCACAGCTCAAAAGCTTCGCTATTGACTCCGAAACCGAATCCGCGGGCTATAGTGGCGAAGAACGCCTGCTCCCACGACCCGCCCGCAGCCTTTACGCGCTGATCAATGGCGTCGCACTTGCTGCTGAGACGTTCGGCTCCGAGCGCACTCATCCATGAATGGACGGCAAGCGAGGGCAGCTGCATGACGGTGTCGCGGCACGGCGGATAGCGGTCGTCAGCCAGAAGGCGCTGATAATTCTGCATCACATGCGGCGGAACCTGCAGCTCCATCTGCGGCGGACGGCTGCCGTCGGCGGTCATGACGTCCATGTCTATCGTAGAAGCAATATGCAGCACCACATTGTTGTAAGCCGGATCCTGGTCGTGTCCGTGCAGAAACCAGTCGGCAGAGCGCTCGTGTATCTCCACATTGCCCACCCACAACGTGCCGTCAAGCCGAATCTTGGCATTGAAGAAGTCGGGACCAGAGTGATGGTTATGCAGACCGGGATCGATTATCTCCACGAGTCGTCCGTCCGTAGTGCGAAGCTCGTGGAGAGGCAGTATGCGATGTTTCCAGATATAATGCAGGAGTTGTTCCATAAGGGTGTAGTGATAATGAGGTGTGAGATTTAGTCGAACAGCGTCGGTTCGGCGGCGTTGCAGCCCGTCATCGGTCGTCCGAGATGCTGATATGCAAGCGGCGTGACCATACGTCCACGCTGCGTGCGCTTGATGAATCCCTCCATAATAAGGTACGGCTCGTAGACTTCCTCCACGGTGCCGGTGTCCTCGCCGATGGCTGTAGCGATGGTTGAGATGCCCACGGGACCGCCACGAAACTTGTCGATGATGGTGAGCAGGATCTTGTTGTCAATCTCGTCCAGTCCGTACTGGTCGATGTTGAGCGCCGAAAGCGAAAGCCTTGCGATGTCGCGGTCGATGCGTCCGTTGCCCTTCACCTGGGCAAAGTCGCGCACTCGGCGCAGCAATGCGTTGGCAATACGAGGCGTACCGCGCGAGCGACGGGCTATCTCAATGGCTGCATCGTCGTCGATGGGCACCTTCATGATGGCAGAAGAGCGCTTGATGATGCGCTGCAAGGTCTCCGGTCCGTAATATTCAAGGTGCAGATTGATACCGAAACGGGCACGCAAAGGCGCCGTAAGCAGTCCGCTTCGCGTGGTTGCACCGACGAGCGTGAAGGGATTGAGGTCAATCTGAATGGAACGTGCAGACGGTCCCTTGTCAATCATGATGTCAATGCGATAGTCCTCCATCGCCGAGTAGAGGTATTCCTCCACCACGGGCGATAGGCGGTGAATCTCGTCAATGAAGAGCACGTCACGCGGCTCGAGCGACGTAAGGATGCCGGCAAGGTCGCCGGGCTTGTCAAGCACGGGTCCGCTCGTAATCTTAAATCCCACGCCAAGCTCGTTGGCAATGATGTTGCTGAGCGTGGTCTTGCCCAGTCCTGGAGGGCCGTGCAGGAGCGTGTGGTCAAGCGGTTCGCCGCGATACTTGGCAGCTTCCACGAACACTTCAAGATTCTCCACCACCTTCTGCTGTCCGCTGAAGTCGCCGAAGCGCAGCGGACGCAGGGCGTTCTCGAAGTCTTTCTCGCCTTTCGCAGCCTGCTCCTGTCGTATATCGAAATCTTCTTCCATTGCTATATTATATTCTGTCCAATTCGTTACGTTTGATTAAAAGAGGATAACGTTCGGGATGTTTCAGACTCTCAATCTCTAAATCCACATCAAGATTAGGCCATTCTATAGCATTTCTTCCGCTCATCTGGACATTCAATGCATCTGCAATACTCGCATTACGCATCCATGGAATACGGTTGTAAGACAGAAAATAATCCTGCCCCTGCACAGAAATCACAAGTCCCTTGTCATTTATCATCAAGACGCATACCGATGTGTCTTGTGAACTTGACCTTAAAGTCGTCCCCATAAACTGTATTTATCTTTGTATCTTGCAAAGATAGCGATTTTTATTCAGCTATTCATTTATTATGGTTATATATTCTGTCATTTTATTTGTTCAATCCATCCAAAACCGCTACTTTTGTCTTTATATACTAACCCTCTAAACCTTCCAATCATTATGCTCGTAAAGACTTATTCCGCTGCTGTAAACGGCCTTGACGTCACCACTGTAAGAGTGGAGGTCAACATCGTGCCGGGCGTCATGTATCACCTCACCGGACTGGGCGACACCGCCGTACGCGAGGGTCGCGACCGCATTGCATCCGCTCTACAGTTCAACGGATATAAGTTTCCGCACGGCGACATCACCATAAATCTTGCTCCAGCTGACCTTCGGAAAGAGGGAAGCTCCTTCGACCTGCCGCTTGCCATTGCCATACTGGCAGCAAGCGGAGCCATTGTCAGCAACTCGCTCGACCAATATATGATGGTGGGCGAACTGGGACTGGACGGTACGCTGCAACCTATAAAGGGTGCGCTCCCGATAGCCATAAAGGCGAGGGCTGAGAAACTGAAGGGACTGATTGTGCCGAAGCAGAACGAGCGCGAGGCGGCTGTGGTAAACAATCTGGAGGTGTATGGCATGAACAACATCATGGACGTCATCAAGCTTATAACGGGTGCTGCTGAATACGAGCCGACCTTCGTCGACACACGGCGCGAATTCTACGAGCAGCAGTACAGCTTCGACCTCGACTTTGCCGACGTGCGTGGTCAGGAGAGTGTCAGACGCGCGTTGGAAGTAGCGGCAGCGGGCGGACACAACCTCATCATGGTGGGCCCTCCGGGTTCAGGCAAGTCGATGATGGCAAAGCGTCTGCCTTCCATCCTTCCCCCGTTGTCGCTCGCCGAAAGCCTCGAGACCACACAGATACACAGCGTGGCGGGCAAGCTGCAGCGCGGCACATCGCTCATATCGCAGCGCCCGTTCCGCGCTCCGCACCACACCATCAGCGAAGTGGCGTTGGTCGGCGGCGGCATCAATCCGCAACCCGGCGAAATATCGCTGGCTCACAACGGCGTGCTCTTCGCTGACGAACTGCCCGAGTTCAACAAGAAGACGCTGGAAGTGTTGCGCCAGCCGCTCGAAGACCACAAGATAACCATCTCACGCTCCAAGTACACCGTAGAGTTCCCCTGCTCGTTCATGTTCATCGCCTCCATGAATCCATGCCCGTGCGGCTACTTCAACGACCCGACGCACAACTGCTGCTGTTCCACGGGGCAGATTCAGCGCTACATGAACAAGATATCAGGACCGCTGCTCGACCGCATTGACATCCAGTGCGAGATAACGCCCGTACCCTTCAAGGACATCTCGAAGTCAGAGCCGGGCGAACCGAGCGCAGCCATCCGTGAGCGCGTCATCAAGGCACGCGACATCCAGACGGCACGCTTCAAGGAATATCGCGGCATCCACTGCAACGCGCAGATGACCGAGCGCATGATTCATCATTTTGCCGAACCAGACGAACAGTCCATCGCTCTCCTGCGCACAGCCATGGAGAAGTTCTCGCTCTCCGCCCGCGCCTATAACCGCATCCTGAAAGTGGCACGCACCATCGCCGACCTCGCCGGAGCCGAAAACGTACAGTCGCAACACATAGCCGAAGCCATAGGTTACCGCAATCTGGACCGTGGCGACTGGGCAGAACGCAGAATATACTAACATAAAGCAATAAAGACAATTAACCATATCGACAATATGAACAATTCAATAGAAATATACCGTTCGCAAGACGGAAGCGTCCAGCTGAATGTGAAGCTGGAGAATGAGACAGTGTGGCTGACACAGAGCCAGATGGCTGAGCTGTTTGGAGTAGATAGAACTTCAATAGTTCGTCATATTCGCAATATATATAAGTCAGAAGAGCTGGAAGAATTTTCAACCTGTGCAAAAAATGCACAGGTTCGAATTGAAGGTGAACGACAGATAGTTCGTGAGATTCCATACTACAATCTTGATATGATTATTTCCGTGGGATATAGAGTGAACAGCAAAAATGCTACGGCATTCCGTCGTTGGGCCACAACAGTCCTCAAGCAATACCTCATCAAGGGATACGTCATCAATCAGCAGATAAAGCTCGACCGATATAACGAGCTTAAGGACGTGGTGAGGCTCATGGCACGCGCCATCGGCATGCAGGAGAAAGTAACGAATGACGAATACGGCGGACTGTTCAATGTCATCTACGATATGAAATAACAATCGACCGCTACAACGCACAGAAGAACGTGGTAGCGGTCGATTTATTTATCAAGAATAATTCATTGACAAGTCTTGGTTTCTATACCAAATGCGCAATAAGTGAGGTAGAGTACACATAGAAGTATGACACCTACACCACCTATAACTCCCATCCTGCCCATAGCAAAACCTATAATAGGAGTGACCACTCCACCACCGGCGATAGCAGTAATCATCAAACCTGATATCTGATTGGCCTTGTCAGGACATGCCTGCAATGCCATAGAGTAGATGATTGAGAATACAGACGAGCCGAAGAATCCTATAGCTCCTATGCAAAGAATGTCTACTACACTATCGTCGATAAACATCAACAGCAATAACACTACGACGCACATCAAAATATTGGCACGAAAATATTTTATTTCTGCAATACGTGTAAGCAAGAATGTACCAATGAAAGCTCCGATGGTGCGACATAGAAAATAGGTCTGCGGTGCATATTTCACCTGTTCGGCAGTCCATCCAAATCGCATCGACATAAGCTTAGAGCTGATGAAGTTAACAGCCACATCCACACCTACTATAAAGAATATACCCAAGAAGAGGAGTAGAATAGTGCGGTTACCAAGCAATGTAAAGGTGTCTCTCATCGATAGGCCATCGCGTTGTCCGACCATCTCTTCACGCTCGATTGGCGTAATCAACAACCACACAGCCGACAGCAAAGTTATAAAACCAAGGATTGGAAAACAGTAATACCACTTGTCAATACCCCAATAGTGTACTGCCAGCAACACGATTTCAGGACCTATCAGCGAAGAGGCTGCTTTAATCACTTGTCCAGCTGTCAGACTGCTCGTCATCAGTTTCTTATTGGTGATAACATTGCTGAGCAAGGGATTAAGCGACACCTGTAATATGGCGTTTCCTATACCAAGTAAGGCATATGCCGCCATACAAGTCACACTGTTGTATAACACCAGAGGCAATGCCATACCCAGCATAGTCAAGACCATACTCACAAGCACTGTGTTCTTGCGACCCCATGCGTTCATCCAATTGCCCACAGGAATGCCAAAGAACAAGAACCACAAAAATACCATTGAAGGCACAAAGCCCGTCATCGCCGGCGACCAGTTGAAATGTCGCTGCACATAGTCGGACGATATACCCACGATGTCGCAAAACCCCATGATAAAAAAGCCGAAGAGCACGGGCAATGCCTTCAAATTGGTTTTTTGTTTATTCATTCTCATTATTGTTTATTATATCATTATCAGTAATCGGGCGTCCACAGATAGAACACCTACTTAGAGTTAATATGTCATTTTCTTATTAGGATGACTGCCAGCATCTAATGTAAGCCTACCACCCTTAACAATCTCCGCAAACGGCAGTTGTACAGTATTGAATTGCTTACCATTGAGACGTATACGCTGCAGATAACGTTGGTCTGTAGACGAGCGTCTTGTATCTATCTCAAAAGTCTTGCCTGAATAATACTTTTTGCTGAGCTGGATTGTAATCTTGTCAAATAGCGGTGTACCTATCTGGAATGCCGGAGTAGGACCCGTCAAACCCTTAACGTCAAACAATCCCAGTGCCGACATCACATACCAGGCGCCCAGCTGTCCTTGGTCCTCGTCCTGTCCATAGCCATAGCCATGAATGCCCTCCACTCCGTAGAACTCATCAAGGATAGCACGAACCCACTTCTGCGACAACCAAGGCTTGCCAGAAAAATTGAACAGCCATGACACATGTAGATTGGGCTGATTGCCATGATTGTACACTGTATGCAATCCTGAGAAAGCGTCGATTTCGGTGCCACCACCGAATACATTCTTTTGTGAGAGCAGGAAGATGCTATCCAAACGATTGTTGAAGGCATCTTTGCCGATAAGATCTACAAGTTCGTCGATATGCTGAGGTACGTAGAACGTATACTGCACAGCATTGCCCTCCTGAAATCCTACCCAGGGAGCTAAGGGATCGAAGTCTGATATGAAACAGCCGTTACAGTCCTTTGGACGTATGAGTCGTGTCTTGGAGTCAAACAGGTTTTTCCATCCATAGGATAGACGATTGAGCAACTGATAGTCTGCATCTTTGCCCAACATCTTTGCCCACTGTGCCACAGCATAGCAACTAAAGCTATACTCCATGGTATGCGAAGCACCAAAAGCCGACCCTTCGTCAGATGTTCCCATGCCAAAACGTTTTTCCCAAGGCGAATATCCGCGCTGCACAAACTGACGTACATCTGTCTTGCCTGCGCCTTCAGGTCTGTCGCGCCACTCTATCTCGTTCTTCAAGGCCGCCTCATATCCCAGCTGCACATCAAAGTCACGTATACCACAATTGTATGCCGCTGCAATGGCAAGTCCGACAAAATTGGTACCCACGCCCGACACATACTTGCTGCACGCTATGCCATCGCCAAGCCATCCTGCATCCTTATACACAAGAAGTTGGCTACTCACCCAGTCAGAATAGTATTCAGGATAAGCCAAAGCCCACAACTGTGTAAGATTCCAATAGGCTCCCCATATAGCATCCGTATTATAGTGATTGTGGAGGGGCTTGCCCTGTGCATCGAGGGAGATGCGTCCCACCATACCATCGTTTTTGGGATAGTATCCATTGGCATCACTTGCCAATCCACGACCCAATAAGGCATGGAACAATCCTGTATAGAACTTCACCTTATCACTCTGCTTACCGCCTTGTACCGAAATGCGTCCTAAGGCTTCATTCCATGTTTTTATGGCATTGCTTTTGGCTTTGTCGAAATCCAGACTTTTAGCTTCCGACTCACGGTTTAAGCGAGCATTCTCTATTGACGTGTACGATAGTCCTACTTTGATTTGGACAGCTTCGTTGTCATTGGTGGAAAACGTAAGGTATAATCCTGCGCCAGGGCCCTTAACTTCATGTCTATCGGGGCTGATATCTCCCTTAACAAAGGTGCCCACACTCGATGGTTTCTTGTCGACCACTGCCGAAAAATACATACGTACATCTGCACCTTTCTGATAGGTGTTGACATACATAGGCGACGTCACTACATAGCCTTCCACCCTGCCATCATCATAATAGCGCACAGCCGCGTCGGTGACATCGCCACTCTCACCCTGCTTGTTGCCAATGTCAAATATCAGGTTGGCCTGCTGAGTCTTGGGGAAGATATAGCGATGAAATCCCACACGCTTGGTGGCAGTAAGTTCTGCCTTAATATTATAATCCTTGAGCAACACCGAGTAATAGCCTGGCTTGGCTACCTCGTCCTTTTTGTCGAAACGCGAGCGATAGCCACCATCTGGGTTGTCCAGCTCACCTGGCTCTGTATGGAGTTTACCCACCGTAGGAGCTATCACCACTCCTCCAATCTGAAACTCATGAAAATTGGCAAAACCTTCAATGGATGTATGGCGGAAGTCATAACCTACGGCTTCCCATCCACTTTTATTTCCAAGATGTCCATTAGTAGACGGTGCTACCTTTGCCATACCAAATGGAAGTGCTGCAGGTGTATAGAAAAACCACCTGCAATGCGCTGTACCTATGTTTGGATTCACATAATCGGATGGAGTATTCGTGACTGTTGCGTTGATAGTACACGACGTCATCACGCCTACCATCACCAGCAAATATTTGAAAATTCGTCGCATATATTATTGTTTATTCTGTTTAGCCCACTCTTTAAACATGGCGATAGCCTTGCACAACACACCTGCAGATCCTTTGAAATGTCCAGAACCACATGGCACTCCACCAGGTCCGTACCACTCGAAGAAGCCCTTATTGACCAGCACACGATCTATCATCGGACGCACCTCATCGTATGCCTCAGCCACATAGCCATTGGCAATAAGCTGCTGTATCATGCGACCTCCAAACCATGTCCAGTCGCCACCATTCTGATAGACATACGCCTTAGACATACCACCGTGGAAGAATCCGTCGGGGTAAGGAGGATACACCGTCAAGCCAATGCTCGGCATAGCCGAAAGCCGCACATTGTCAAGCATATGCTTATTGACGATGGCTATCTCTTCCTTTGTAAGCAGCCCAGCCTCTATGGCAATGGCCGTTCCACCATGATAGTAAACCTTGCTCTCATCGAAGTCGCCCAAGTCGGGTGTCTTGTTGAGGTATATATGCGGAATAATCTTGTTATTCTTTGTATCCCAAAGATACTTGCGAGTATTGTCCATGATATCCTTGCGCATAGCTAACCACTTGGCACGGTCCTTGACTTCGCCTATCTCGGCAAGGTCATTGAGTGCGATGGCAAACATGGCGTTGTCATAGACATCGATGGCCATTATACTGTTGTCGTTGATATCTACCACATCATCGTCATTGGGCTGAACATCTCCCCAGTCAGCAGTCATTGCGCCATAAATCAGTCCATGCTTGGCGTCATACTTCTCTTTCATTAGATAGTCGACCATCATCTTCATGCGATGGTAAACGGTCTTTCCACCAACCTTCTCTTTTAAGATGGATGTGTCTCCAGTCTTGCGTATGTACTTAGCCACAGCCTGAATGAGCGATGTCTCTTGGTCGGTTTCTACCGTATTCTTGAACCCCACATGTTCGGGTGCAAACTTGGAAAGATACTTTTTGGGGTCTCCCCAGTTGTCCTGTCCTTTCAGCACATAGCCGTCGACTATCTCGCCATTGGGCTGCTGCAAACCAAAGAACACGAGCAAAGCACCACGCAAGTCTTGGACTGGAACCACTTCACAGGCAGTCTCAATAAACGTATTGAGGTCGCGCGCCCATACTTGTGAATATCCACTACCTGCGTTTAATCCTTGCGTCAGGATGGCGCGTCCCATACTATCCACTTGCTCAAAGAAGCGGTTGTTTTCTATACTGTTTACCAAATCTTGCTTCTCGCGTTTCTGATCTGCCAAGCAAGTCTGGCCACACAGCGATACCATCACTCCGATGGCAATACATCTAATAATTGATTTCATATAAATAATAGTTTTCGTTATTGTTATATTCCTGTTGACATCCTATCAGGGAGTGTACCGTCTACTTCAGATACATGCTCATTCAGCGACAAGACTTGATTCCCCACGCCGTGTTGGGTTTGTCTCCCATCTGCAAGACAAGACTTCCACCTCTCAACAGTTCAGAAGCAGGGAAGCAGAAACTGTCCAGTCGCTGTCCATTCAGCGTTGCGCTCTGCACATACTTATTCTTTCGCGACACGTCACGAGCCTCAATGGTGAATGTTCCGCCACGATTATAACGGTGCCCAAGGTCTATTACCGCCTTCTCAAACAGCGGGCTTGCTATCTCGTATATCGGTTCTGTGCTACATCCACCGTCAGTCTGAAACAGTCCCAAGGCTGCCATAACAAACCATGCACTCATCTGTCCTTGATCTTCGTCGCCCAGATATGCATTGGCAATACCATAGCCATAATATTTGTCTATAATTGAGCGACTCCACCGCTGTGTTAGCCAAGGACGCTTGGCCCAGTTGAAGAGGAAAGCGAAATGCATCGACTGCTGATTGCCCTGTACCACAGGATAGTCCCAATATTGGTCATTAGGAGCATTATATCGCCATGGCTCACTTGCCTCAAACCCCCAGTTGAGTCGGTCTACAAAGGAGTCTTCACCCATGATTTCTATCAATGCAGGAACGTCTTGTGGTACAAAATAGCTCAGTTGCCAGGCATTTCCCTCGACATAATGCTTGTTGCTACCAGTGTGGAAAGCATCAAAATCAGGAATGAAGCATCCTGTTGTATCGCGCAAGTGGGCATAGCCATTATCAAGATTGATAGCATTTTTCCACCAGTATCCACGATCGTTGAACGTAGCATAATCGGAATACCGGCCAAGTGCTTTGGCCATCTGTCCCACGGTCCAGTCGTCAAACGAATACTCCAACGTATTGGAGAATCGTCCCTTCTCCATGGGCACATAGTGGTACTTAAGGTAAGGTATAAGGTCACGATTGCCTGCAAATCCTCCTGCAACGTGAGTTGCCGGCGTAGTCTGCATCTTCTTTATCGCTTCAAAGAGTTTCTCTACATCAAAGTCGTGTATACCCATCTGATAGGTAGACACCATTAGCGGTATCTCATGTTCGGCAACCATAACCGGTATATACTTCATTCCTGCCGGTCCCTTGGCTAACCATCCACAAGCATCATACATGGCCAGCTGCGAGTGTACCCATCGCGAACTCCACTCTGGCGTTACAAGATTCCAAAACTGATTGAGATTCCAGAAAGTGTTCCAAAAAGCATCACATCCCATGGCTCGTTGCCCTGGTATACACTTGCGTACGGTCTTATCTGGAGCCGCCCACTCACCATTGATATCGCTCCACGTATTGCGACACATCGCTCGATACATATTGGTATAAAAGCGAACTTTCTCCATACGATCATTGGTAGTGATATCAATACGTCTGAAGATGTCATTCCACACCTTGCGCTGGTTATCCACCACAGAATCGAAGCTCCAACCGAATGGTTCGGTTATCTCTTTAAGCAAGTTGTTGGCAGCATTTGCCACGCTTACGGGTGATATACCCGTACGAGCCTGAACCACAGGATGTTGTTTGGTATCAAACTCCACAAACATGCCTGCATCAGCAAGGTCTTTGGCAGAGAGTTGTGCCACATCAATGACTTCTCCATTACGCCAAACACCTACCTTCTTGATGGGAGCATCAAACTCGATGACGAAGCTTATGACATAGTCCTGGTCGGCATCATCGCTCCATACACGAGGCGCAAACTGATGCGAATATCCCTCGATGCGATTGTCTCCGACCTTTTTTATCTCCACATTTCTCAACTGATAATCATTCTCTGCCTGAACATGCAGGTCTATCATCACTCGTCCATCCTTGTCAGTAGGGAATGTATATCGCATGAAACTGGCGCGCTCGGTGGCTGTACCCTCAACCCATATCTTGGTATCTGTAAGAAATACTCGATAATAGCCCAACGGTGTCTCTTCCGTTGTCTTGTCGAAGCGTGAGCGATAACCCTCGTCAGGGCGAAACTGGTCGCCCACCTGAGTAAAGAGCTTGCCATTGGTGGGCATCAGACCCAATCCACCCATCGTCCACTCGTGGATATGACTGAAGCAACCAATCGTCTCAAACGTAGGCTGATAACCACTCTGCCATCCCATATTTTGGTTGTCTGGACTGAGTTTCACCATACTGAAAGGCATCCAAGGACCTGGCGCTATCATCCAGCGAGAGTGGGCAGTACCTATCCGTGTATCTACGTAATCTGCTGGTGTATAGACCTTCTGCGGAGAACGCTCCACTGTGCCACTTTCTAATCGATGACCATCCACAAGCACCTCATACTGGCTCTTCTTCTTTTTCCGTACTGCTGCCATAGGTGCCTCAAAAACATATCGCGCCGTATCAAGATGCGAGCTGAAGATTTCTTTGCCATCGAGTCGCACGGTGAGCAACCCATTGCCCGAGAGATGCTCCACATCTACCAACAATGGTTGCACCCTGACACCGTCGTGCAATAGTTCATATTTTGCCGATGATACATTACGAATAAATGCTCTGCTGTCGACATCAGCAAGTACTACACCTCTGGTTCCCTCAAAACACACTTGGTCGAACACTATCCAGCCTCCTTCCAATACGGAGATATTGACGACATTACCTCCTCGCTTCAGGTCGGAGACAGAGACTGGTAACTCCAGTGTCTGGGACACGGCATTGCGTACATTCCCATCCAGCACATCATCGGAATGTCCTTTTATCTCAAACTTTTTCTCTACTCCATTCACCATCAGTTTTACAACAGAGCGGTGAGTGTTGGCATCTACCAACTTGACCACAAGTTTACATAGCCCTTGTTTTGGCAATTGACGCACACCAAACAATATATTTACTTCATGAGTGCGCCATCCTGATGTGTCCCATGTACCGCCCCATGTATCGTCGGGACCTGGCAACACGTATGGGAAATCCATATTGGCGCTGGATTTGCCGATAAGGAAATAACGATCCTCATACCCAAAGTCGTGTGCAAGAAATTGCTTATATCCCGATGGACCAAGCGCTAAATCAGACGCAGAATGATTGGCTTCACCTATCTTCCACACGACATCAGATGCCACTGCATATACTGTACAGCATAATGATATCAAAAGAGTTAATAACTTGTTCATATATCATATATATGTTTTGATCAATATTATTTGGTTTTATCTATCTGCTGCAACGCAAACGTGTAGGCTCCAAGGGCTATAGCTTTATTGGTTCCTAACTGCGATAGAGCAACACCTATGCGCTTTCCAGTATCATAAGGCACTTTTCTATCAGAAGATGGCAGTTGTACCCACGATATAGTGTCACGCAAAAAACGCCTAAGATCATCGGCATTACCCAAATCGCACACATCCATCTGCAAACATGGGAATCTATCACCAGTAAATGTAGACAATGTCGAACGCATCTCTCGTAAAATTCCCGGTAAGATATATTTCGCAGCACCTGACACACCACCGCCAATGACCACCATCCCATCAATGATATCCAACGCACCAACGATGGCGGCACCAGCCATTTCGCCAAGTTGGTCGAAACTCTGCACTGCCGCAGCTCTGTCTCCTTGACGTACACCCTCGGCGATATCAAATATATCCTTTGGTGACAATGCCGATGTATCCTCACCAGTAAGTTCGCCATATACACGACGCACGGCGCGGATGCTCACACTTTCCTCGGCTATGAGGTCTGAATACTTCTTATTTCGCATCAACCACACATCGCCACCACATCCATTGTCACCAGTAAGCAATGTACCATCTATCACAACACCTGCGCCAAAACCGGTACCGAGCGTTATGCCCAATAAGTTGCGGTAGCGCTTGGTGCTGCCAGCAGACTCAAGTTGGGTATTGACATAGGGTAAAACGCCAACCATGGCCTCGCCATAGGAAAAGAGGTTACCATCATTATTAATAAACACTGGTATTTCAAACTCCATCTCAAGAAATGGGCCCAATGCCACACCACCACGGAAGGCTGGGAAATTGGGCAGATTGCCTATTACACCGTTCTGATAGTCTGCAGGTCCAGGAAAGGCAAAACTTATGGCAACGGGTTGCTCTTGCAACTGGTTCTTGACCATCCAGAATCCTTGCTTAAGAACACCCAAACATCGCTCTATATCATCCGATATTGCTGGCAGACATACAGAATCGACTACTTCCTCACAACCACGTATGGCAGAGAAGACGAAGTTGGTACCGCCAGCGTCAAGCGTCATTACCGTACGATTATCATGTTCATACATATTTCTATTTGTTTTTATTTGTATGTATCCCTATATCTCAAAATCTTACATAAGCCTTTATCGTGGCGTACTGCTTGCCTGCAGTGTCACCGCAAGGAGTGATGGTGTACTGTCCGACACAAGCAGGCACGATGAATGTCTCAGCATAATGCACCACAAACGGTTCAAAGGCTCCCGTAGGGCTTTTTACCACAGCCTCATCACCCTCTACAAGGTTGAGCACGTTGACACTACCATGGGTGTTGTGAGTTACAGTCTTGGTAAACCAGTGACGACGTGTTTCAATAAACTCATTGGGATGCAAGCCCGTACGCTCCTCACACCAACCATCGCCCTCGGCCACTGGTGTGACATGGTTGGCAAGATGGTTGTGCACATACTCCGTGTTGCGCTTCCAGTCTATCACACATTTACCACGCTCCACATTGATGGGACGAGGCTTGCCGTCGAGACCAAGTCGCTGCCAATCCCAGAGTTTGAAGGTAAATAGGTTGGGGGTAGAACTGATCTCAAGCACCAAAGCCCCAGCACCAGAGCAATGCACCGTACCTCCAGGGATGAGATAATGGTCATGCTTCTTGGCTGGCAAACGGTTGACATATCGCTCTGCATCAAACACGATGTTGCCCTTCTGTGCTTCACGCAAGTCGCTTATCATATCATCCCTGTTGACACCCGTCTTCAATCCTAAATAAACTGTAGCTCCCTCCTTGGCATCCAGCAGATAGTAGCTCTCGTCTTGTGTATAGTACATACCGAAGCTATCGCGAATAAACTGTGTCGTGGGATGCACTTGCAGACTGAGGTTGCCGCCACCCACGGTATCGAGGAAGTCGAAGCGTATGGGAAAATCCTTTCCAAAACGTGCCTCTACTGGCTCGCCAAGCAAGTCTCTCGACCGCAACAACACGACGTTGATTGATGGCATCTCAAAGAGTACTCCATCTACATTAAGATAGAGGCTGTTTTCCTCGGGCACACAGTCGAAGCACCATCCATAGTTCTTACTCGTAGGATCAAGCCCACATACTTCCTTCATCCATTGACCTCCCCATGGGGCTGGATCAAAAAAAGGTACAACACGAAATGGGCCACTAATGGTCTGGTTGATACCCTTGAAGAAGGTCTGGCGATCTATCATCTTGGGATCACCCTTCACGTTAGTGTCCAACCAGTAGTCTACTCTGTCAAATAATTCGTTTTTATATCGGTCAAGTATGCGCCAGTCGTTGAAGTATCCACGTTTATACTGCAGCGAAACAGCATCCTGACTATTATCTATGCCAAGTGCCTTCACCTCATGGGCACGAAAACGCTGCTGTATCTCCCAGCGCGCCATGTCTACATATACTAATGTAGCATCTGATGGTACAATCAACGAGGCACCCGCACCCATCACTATAGCCTGGTCGGCCTGGGCAATCTGGCGACGCGCTGCCTCAAGCTTCTCACTATCAAAATAGTCAATTAATGATAAGTTGGTAACATACCCAAAGAGTACGTCATCAGTCATAAGCCGCTTGGTCATAGCCTTTATCTCCGCCTCGGGCTTCATCAAGTTACGCATGTCGATGATTAGTGCAGGAAACAAATTATGCAATACTTCCAACATCTCATCCTCATGTACACCAGTGTACAAATCTACTGCCAATACACCGGTATGATTAAGACAGTCTTTCAACTTTTGGGACACGTCATTCCATCCACGAAGTATCATGCCTGATATCTTGGTAGAAGGATATTTGTCGTAATTCACTTTTCGCATGATTCTATTACAGTCTATAGTGTTATTATTACCTTAGCGATACATATATGTTTGAACATATAATGTTTTGTGCAAAGTTAGCACAAGTATTTTAATTATCAAAAAAAACAGTGGATTATTTATGAAAGTAACTCAAATAAAATACATTCCGATTAGTTAGTGTTTTGCATAGGATAACATCATACATTTTTAAAACCCCAAACCTCATAAACACAAAAAGAGAGCGAACCTTTCGTGGTTCGCTCCCTTTTTAATTATAATAATGTGAGATTTATCATTCTCTTACTTCTTATCCCACCATACGCGGGTGTCGTTGAAGTCGTCCTCTGTCTGCAGACCAAGACGCT
>ERZ894223.1229-NODE-1229-length-18196-cov-5.388898_pt1 | contig 18196 bp, 20 predicted proteins | sample MGYA00380293_ERZ894223 | MGnify/ENA primary metagenome ERZ894223 (study PRJEB32331, sample SAMN06328445) | human gut metagenome | biome: human gut microbiome; feature: stool | host: Homo sapiens | collected 2014-11-05 ...
ATCTTCCATTTCTTATGCTCCTGACATATTATGCTATTTGCTTAGTATAACACAAAAACAGGGCTACAGCAAATCATTCACTGTAACCCTGTCTTCTTATTTTCATTCCTTTTCAGGCATTAACAACAGAACGTTGCGCATTCTGTCTCCTTACACTGACAGGCGTCTCCGCCCTCCACACTGATCTTACCGGCATGGCACTTGCACGACTGATTGTAACGGCACTCTGTTGCCTCACATCGGATATTACTGGTAGCTGAAGCCTGACCCGTTACATTGCTGTATGTGTCACCTGTGCGCTCCTCGAAGCTGTCACAGCAGGTCTCATCCGCCCGCTTTGCATGTTCTCCTCCTACCTGGATATGATCCAGATCGCAGTAATACTGCTTATTATGCACACAAGTCTGTACTGTACATTTCAATTCTGGCATTACAGATTCCCTCCTTTTCATAATTCAGAGTTATTATCTGTAATTGAGAAATATTTATACATTTATTTTGCCTGACGGTAAATAATATCTTCACGACCCGGTCCGTTAGAAACCATTGTAATCGGATATCCGATCTGTTCCTCGATGAATTCTACGTACTTACGGCAGTTCTCCGGAAGATCTTCATACTTCTTGATACCGCGAATATCAGATTTCCATCCCGGAAGTGTCTTGAATACTGGTTTTGCTTTTTCAAGCAGATGTGTAGTTGGGAAGTCTGTTGTCACTTCTCCGTTAATTTCATATCCTACACATACTGGAATCTCATCCAGATATCCCAGTACATCCAGTACTGTAAATGCTACATCTGTAGTTCCCTGCATTCTGCATCCGTACTTAGACGCTACACAGTCGAACCATCCCATACGTCTTGGACGTCCGGTTGTTGCACCGAACTCTCCACCGTCGCCGCCACGGCGTCTCAGTTCGTCAGCCTCATCACCAAAGATTTCGCTTACGAAAGCTCCTGCTCCGACTGCGCTTGAGTATGCCTTACATACAGTAACAATCTGCTTGATCTCGTATGGAGGAATACCTGCTCCGATTGCTCCGTATCCGGCCAATGTAGATGAAGATGTAACCATTGGATAAATACCATGATCCGGATCTTTCAGCGAGCCAAGCTGACCCTCCAGCAAGATCTCTTTACCTTCTTTGATCGCATTGTGAAGATATAGAGATGTATCGCATACATATGGCTCGATTAATTCTTTATATTCCTGTAATTCATTATACAGCTCATCAGGATCAATTGCCGGTTTGTGATACAGGTGCTCAAGCAATACGTTCTTCTGCTCTGCAACACGTACAACTTTTTCTTTCAGAAGCTCATCATCAAATAACTCACTTACCTGAAAACCAATCTTTGCATATTTATCTGAGTAGAATGGTGCGATACCTGACTTGGTAGAACCAAATGATTTGCCGCCCAGACGCTCTTCCTCATATGCATCAAACTTCTTGTGATATGACATTACCATCTGTGCTCGGTCGGAAACCAGAATTCTCGGCTTCGGCACACCTCTGTCTACGATAGACTGGATCTCATTGCACAGCACCGGAACATCCAGTGCGACACCGTTACCGATAATGCTTGTAGTATGTCCGTAAAACACACCTGATGGTAATGTGTGAAGTGCAAATTTACCGTAATTATTAATTATTGTATGTCCCGCATTGGCACCTCCCTGAAAACGAACAATGATATCGGCTTTTTCGCCAAGCATATCTGTAATCTTACCTTTTCCTTCGTCTCCCCAGTTCGCGCCAACTACTGCTCTAACCATAACAATTCCTCCTGTGTTATTCATCTTACTGATGACTATTGTGAAGCTATTCTTATAACAGCCATCTGATATTATACTATAAAAAAAATTTTTTGTACATTGTTATTTACATCAAAGGTGCAATTAATCGTAAAATCTGCCCCATCACCTTATGTGTAACCGGTCTGTTCTCCACTTCTGTCAGGCTGATTTTCTGACATTTTTTAAGTGTTTCCTGAAAATCCCGCTCAATATCCGCAACGACCGGATGATCATAGATATATGCGCCACATTCAAAATGCAGATACAGGCTGCGGTAATCCAAATTAATTGTTCCTACAGTTGCAGTATCATCATCTGCCACAAACACCTTGGCATGTACAAATCCCGGCGTATATTCATAGATGCTTACCCCCGCCTGAATCAATTCTTTATAATAAGTATGTGCCAGTACAAAAGCATACCATTTATCCGGAATATGCGGCATAATAATGATCACCTCTATACCGCTTTTCGCTGCTCTGGTAAGTGTTGTAATCATCTCGCTGTCCAGGATCAGATACGGCGTCATGATATGCACATACTTCTTGGAATGATTCAGAATATGTAAATACACTTCTTCGCCTACATTTTCATTATCATATGGATGATCTCCATACGGAATCACATAACCATGTGGTGGATCTGGCACTACATGCTTCGGTGTCAGATAGTTCTGGCAGTCCGCAGGTTCTAGCTGATTGACCGCCCACATTTCCAAAAACAACATCGTGAAGCTCTGTACTGCATTACCCTTCAACATAATCGCCGTATCCTTCCAGTGACCAAAACGTGTAATTTCATTGGCATACTCATCTGCCAGGTTGACTCCGCCGGTAAACGCAACCTTGCCATCAATTACACATATCTTACGGTGGTCTCTGCTATTCTGCACCGTAGACAGAAATGGTATAATTGGATTAGATACCCGGCACTGAATGCCCATTTTGCGGATCTTTTTATAATAATAATACGGAAAATTCGAGATTGCACACATACCATCATACATAAAGCGAACTTCTACCCCTTCATCTGCCTTACGTTTCAAAATGTCTAGTACTGTATCCCACACATGTCCTTCTGCTACAATAAAATACTCCAGAAAAATATAATGCTCCGCCTTCTCAAGTTCCCGGTAAAGTGCCTGCATCTTATCTTCTCCTAATGGGAAATACGTAATCTCTGTATTCTTATATACTGGAAAATGCATCTGACTGGAAAGATACGCCGCAAGATTCGCCTTGCCGGGACCTTCCTCCTTCAGTTCCTGCAGAACCCTCCTGTCCTGCTGCATATAAGGGCGCTCTTCTAACTTCAGATTCCGCAGGCGTCCTCTTACCCATCTGGTTCCAACCTTGCTCTTCACATATACATAAAACAAAGAGCCGATTGCCGGAAATGCCATGACACACAGCATCCAGGTCATCTTGAATGCAGGATTATCCTCCGAATTAATAATATAAATCAGCACGATAATACCTAGTATTCGAAAGAGACCATTGATCACTTGTGAATACTGCTGCAGTCTGCTCATGGACACCACAAAAAGACCAATCTGCAGTAAAATCATAACCAACACAAGTCCGGTACGACTGAATATAATTCGAAATAAACCGCTTTGGACTTTTCTCAGCTTCTTTTTCTCCATATTTCTAATATTCTCCTCACAAATGTATATCTATCCCCTAAGTCCGATACTCAGTGTAGCACATTTCCATATGCTTCACAAGAAATCTTTCCCAGAGCAGGAAAGCCCTGGTATTTTAGTAAAATTTTATATCGCATGCCTTTCTTTTTTTGTCAAAAAGTATTACAATACATTTATATATGACGTAAATGTCAGAAAAGACTAGAAAGGAGTCCTACCCATGTCAAAATTATTTAAACGTGTATTAGGTCTTGCTGCTGTTGGTGGTGCAGTTGCTGCCGGAGTAGCTTACTATCTTAAAAAGGAAGATAACTCTGATGATTTTCTGGATGAATTCGATGACGATTTTGCCACCGAAGATTCCGATTCTTCTGAACGTGAATACGTTCCGCTGAACACAGCTCCTAAGGCTGAAGCTGAAGAAGATAAAACGAAAGAAGATAAAACAGAGGAAACTGTAACACCTTCCGAGGAAGAAAATGCCGAGGATACTGAAGAAAACGAGTAAGATACTTATTAAAAACGAATAATATAGTAATCTGAAAAGATGCTGCCCGGAACATGTTCCGGACAGCATCTTTTTCGGGTTACTATATTCAGGAGAGTGTTTCTTAATATCTTTTTATTTTGCAAGGTAGTTCTCCAGCGCATATGCGATTCCGCCTTCATTATTTGTTTTTGTCACATAGTCCGCTTTTTCTTTCAGTTCCGGAATTGCATTTTCCATTGCAATACCGATACCCGCAGCCTCGAGCAATGGAATATCCAGTTCATGATCTCCAAATGCCACCACTTCCTCGCGCTTAATACCTAATCGATCACATATCTCACAGACGGCTTCACCTTTGTTAATTCCTTTTGGCAAAAGTTCAATAAATGTATCTGCTGAACATGCATAATCAATTTCTGACCAGTTATAATTTTCAATTTCCTGATACATGATACGAATTTCTTCCGGATCAGCCGCAAGCAATATCTTGTTCGGGCCTTTTCCTTCTTTTTTCCACTGTTCCACAAGATCTTTTATATCAACAACAATTGGCTGCTGTTTAATATCAACAATCTCTTTTTCAATGAACTTGTCAATTCCAGTTACGTACCAGGTTTCTTCAGAAAAAATCCATAATTGCAAGCCATGTGCTTTTGCAATTGTATTATAGACCTTTTCAAGAGTCTCTGCCGGCAGATATTTATTACTAATACGCTGATCATCAAGCACAATATAGCTACCTGCATGACATACTTTCACGCATGAAATTCCTAATTCCTGCTCAATGAGTTCTACTCCTGCAGGCATCCGCCCGGAAACCAATGCAATCTTCACACCTTTATCCGCTTCTTTTTTCAATGCTTCTTTTACCTGATGAAGTAATACTTTATTCTGATCCAGCAAAGTTCCGTCAATGTCTGTACAAATCAAACTATATTTCATGAATTTCATTCACCTTTCAGTACAACAAGCATTTTCTCTACATTTCTTCTTCCGTTTTTTAATCCAAGATTAATAATCAGACCGCAGAACAGTCCCACAGCCATGATAATAATACCAAGAATGCAGAAAAGCGATTGATTAACAGCACCTGCAATTCCTGCATATAGCAGTGCCATTCCTATTGTAGAAACAGCGATTGCACAGTTCTTCCAGAGTGCGATTTTACGAAGGGCCTGTGTCTGCATTTCCACTTCCTGCGATAAGTACTTTCTTTCATCTGCATTCATGATATTACCTCCTAATTAATATGCAAGATTTGGATCAAAGAATCCAACTAATACACCAACAAATGCGATTACTACAAGCAACAGCATTACCTTGATTGGTGAAAGTCTCTTCTTAGACATCAAAAACCAACACAAAATAATAAATGCAGCTGTAAGTAAACCAGGAAATACTGCATCCAGTTTATCCTGCAATACAAGATATGGCTCACCGGCATCATTTAACAGCTGCAGAGAAGTAGTTACACTTACCCACGTTGCGGATACCGCACCAATAACGATACCACCCAGAGTACCAATTGCATCTCTTAATGCTTCACCCTGTTTTCCGATCAGAAATTCTACTGCTTTTCCACCAAGCTCATATCCTTTGAAATACATGAATCTCATTCCAAAGTATGCAAATAAGTTCCAGACAATAATATAGAAAATTGCTCCAAGTGGTGATCCACCTGTTGACATTCCCATGGCAATACCAAGCAGGATCGGAATAACTGTTCCTACTACCAGAGAGTCACCAATACCTGCGATAGGTCCCATAAGCCCGGCACGAAGACCATTGATTGTCTCTTCATCTACATCTTCTGCACCATTTGCACGTGATTCTTCCAGACCTGCAGTGATACCTACAACTACAGAACCAAGCTGTGGTTCGGTGTTAAAGAATGCTGTATATGTATTCATAGCAGTTGCTTTATCATCTTCATTATCATACAGTTCTTCTACCAGTGGAAGCATAGAGCAAAGGTAACCAAATGTCTGCATATGCTCCTGAGAGAAACAGGTCAGGTGTCCATAATACCAATTATGGAAAGATTTTAATAAGGCTTTTTTCGATAATTTCTTTTCCATGATTAGATATCCTCCTCTTCATCGTCAAAACCATCTGCTACAGCTGGTTTGTTAATTGTTGCCATTTTCAATCTGTATGTAAGAATAGCAAACATAGAAGCAACAACTGTTGCTGATACCAGATTAATTCCCATAGATGCTGCTAAAACGAATCCAAACAGGAATGGGACAAAATCTGTTATATTCTTTACGATCTGCTTCAGCAGGATAGCAATTCCGACACAAGGAAGTAATGCCCCTACAGTAAACAGTGTCTTCATAGCAATTCCATCCATTGGAAGAGCTGTCTTGATCAATTCAACTACGTTCGCTCCCATTTTACACATAATCATAGTCGGTATGAATGAACAAACAAGATGTGAAATCCAAGGAAGTCCCATATCGATAAGGTATAATTTCTTATACTCTCTCTTCTCTACTGCTTTCCATCCCATATGCTGCCACAGCAAGTTGATGGTAGCTGTTCCATAGAAAAGTACTGTTCCCAGAGTACCAACCATGGTTCCGAAAGATGTTGCCAGTGCAGCACCTTCTGTAGAAGCTGCATCTAATCCATAACTGTTTAATGCAACCATTGCAAGCGGAATACCAATGTAGCTGACTGCACGCACGTCAGCAGATACTGTTCCACCTGGTGTAACCAGAGAGATATATACAACCTGCATTGCGCAGCCAACCATAATACCTGTCGGAATATCTCCCAGGATAATTCCACATACCAGACCACCGATCAACGGACGACCTAATGTATAGTTACCAATTGATGATCCACCCATACCAGGCATGCTTGACAAACATGCAAACAATCCCAGCAGGATAGCTTGAATCCAACTAATCTGCATCTCTTTTCCTCCTCTTATTTAAATCCGAACTGACCTCTGAATTTTGTCCAGTTTCCGATTGCCTCTTCCTTGATCAATGCAAATTCCACATTGTATCCGGCATTCATAATATTTTCCAGTGCCTGCGCCTCTTCCTGTGTAATAGACTGATTGTTTCCAAGTTTTGTGGTTCCCGGTCTGTCATTGCAAGGTCCGATAATCACTGTGTCAACTCCTGGTTTGAATCCCTGTTTTACAAGAATTGTTTCCATATCAATCGGATTTTTAGTAATCAGGAAATAGTTGTCTTTGCTCTGTAATACCTTTTCGCATTTTGCTTTAAATTCTTCTAACGTCCATACAAATGTCTTTTTGCCACTTGCACTCTTATACGCAGACTTCAGAATCGGATTCTTGGCTGCTGCATCATTAACTGCAATTAATCCATCACATGGATATTCCAAAGCCCATCTTGTACAAGTCTGACCATGGATCATACGATCATCAACACGAATAAATGAAACTGACATTTTCTTCTTCCTCCTTAAATATCATCGTCATCTTCTACAACGTCTACTTTAAATTCTGCAATTCCGTCTTTTGCCTCTGGCATCATCATGTCCGGCATATCCTTCAAATCAACCGCATCTTTCATAAGTGCAGCATTCAATGCCAATGGCAGATTCATCCCACCAATGATTACTGTATTTGGCAGCAATCCTGCTTCTGCAATTACATTAGAAGCAATGGTAAGCGGAGAACCACCAATCAGATCTCCCAGCAAAAGAATTTCATCTTCCGGAGTAATGCAGGATATACATTTGCGAACATTTTCAGTATAAACATCAGCCCCCATTCCATTCTCAAGACTGGTAGAAAGAATGTCTTTTCTGTTCTCTCCAACAATCATTGATAATGCATTGTGCAGTCCCGGCGCCATCATTCCATGGCTGACCAATACTATGTACTTCATCCTTAACACCTCATTTCTTTCTTCCTTTTGTTTCTGGTATAACTATAAAAAAAAATGACACTTGTTCATCTCACAAGTGTCATGCTTTTCCTGTTACATTTGTCATTTTTTTCCTGAAAACAATTGTAATTACCAGCCACTGTTCTTTAGTTTTCTGTTAATTGATCGATTCCAGATAATAAGTTCTGTACCAATATTGGATTGTCCTGCTATTATTTCATTAATTGCACGATCAATTTCCGCCACAGCGTAATCATAATTTCGAAATCTAGGTGCTACTGCTGCATTTTCTATCGCATCGCTCAATATCTGCTGATCCAGTATACCAGATCCATCAATGTGCTGTCCGAGTTCCTGTGGTGCCTCGTCAGAATCTGTAACTGACTTTAATACAGATGCCCCTTCCGAGTATTTAAATATTTCAGACTGTATCTCTTTATCATATGTCAGTATTTTCATGAATTCCCAGGCATACTTCGCATTTTTTGTATTTCTGTTCATAGCGACCATAAGTGTATCTAACGAAGAGATATTATCCCCATTCGGTCCCGACGGCATAGGAATACATTCCCATTCGAATCCAGAATACTTTTTCACGCTCAATGGATAAGACTTATATGCCCGATACTCCGAAAATGACATTGGCTGGAATGCCACATTACCTTTATCAAAATCTCGACTTCCAACATTGACTCCGCCACTGCACTCTTCCAGTCTGTCCATAAATGTAACTGCTTTTTTGGTATTCTCCCCGGCAAGATAACATTGTGTTCCATCCTGATTGAACAGTTCTACACCGTTGGAAGTAAAAGCATCTCTCCACGAATATCCAACTTCTCCAAACTGATCAATTTCTCCATCTCCATCCGTGTCTTTCGTTACCTTAGTACAAATCTCATAAAAATCATTCCAGGTCCAATCTTTTTCCGGCATAGCTATATCTTCCCGATCCAGTATCGACTTATTGACAAACATCAACTTCGGTGCACATTCATATGGAAGTGCAAATTGCACACCTTCCAACTGGCCATAGGCATAAGCAGAATCATAAAACTGTCCGTCATCAAATGTTGAATCACCAGCCGTAAAATCCGACAGATCTTTCAATGCACCAAGTTCTGCCAATCCGTTAAAATCATCTGGCAGTACAAAAAACACATCTGGTGTATCACCTGACAGCATTTTCTCTGCCAGCCACTCCGAATAGTCTTCTTTCATAATGCCACTCTCAAATCTAACCTTCACATTAGGATACCGTTCTTCAAACCGCTGAATTGCATCGTTCAGAATATAGTAGGAATATCCATTCTGTACTTCCCAATAGCTGTCTGAAAAAGCACCAACTGTAATCACATGCTTCGTACCCCAGGCAGTTCTTTTGTACATATCTGACTGAATCACTGTAGTGAATATGAGTATAATGGCACACAGCACTCCAATGATCACATTTTTTCTGCGACTGAATTTATCCATTATACCTCATCCCCATATTCCATATTTGCCACACCTGTCTGAACCGCCCAGATAGCAACTTGTGTGCGATCCCTCAGCGACAACTTGCTCAGAATCACACTGATACTGTTTCTTACCGTTCCTTCTGACAAACTGAGTTTTGCAGCAATTTCTTTATTAGACTTTCCTCTTCCTATCAGTGCAACCATCTGCATTTCCATTGGTTTCAAACTTTCCGTCTGCTGCTTGTCCACCTGGATAGTCAGATTCGTCTGAGCCATTCTGGAAAACAGTTTCACTACCTTTGATGCAATATCTCCGTTAATCATTGCAGTCCCGTTATATACTTTGCGGATTGCTTCCGCTAATTCCCGCATAGACGCTCCTTTTAACAGATATCCGCTGGCTCCATACTTCAATGCATTAAACACATATTCATCATCATCAAACGTAGTCAGGATTACAATTTTAATCTCCGGATATTGTTCTTTGAGCACTTTCGTACATACTACTCCGTCCATTTCCGGCATTCTGATATCCATCAATATGACATCTGGTTTCTGCTTTTTCACAAAGCGTATTACCTCGCGCCCATTTCCTGCTGTACCAATCACCTCAAAATCATGCTCTAATCCAAGAACAATCTGCAGACTCTGCCGGATTAATTCCTGGTCATCCGCTATTAAAATCCTGATCATTTACACTTCCTCCATTCCCCGGCGAATCGGAATAAAGGCTTCAACCTCAAATCCTTCTTTCCCATTGTATCTCAGGCTTCCACCCAGCATCTCAAGTCGTTCTTTCATATGATGCAGTCCAAATCCTTCCTTAATATCTTTACAGCCTATTCCGTTATCTTTGACGCTGATTTGCAACGTATCGCCTGTGCGTCCGATCAACACCCGGATATAATTAGCATGACCATGCCGAATCGCATTTGTAATGCTTTCCTGGACAATCCTGTAAATCATATCTTCTTCGTCTTCTGTAAAACAATCCAACCAGGTATCACATTGATATTCAATTTCAGCATTAGTCGCTGTACACATATCGTTAATCGTTCTGTTTAATGCATTCTCCAAATCAAACTTCTCCAATGCATCCGGTCTTAATGCACGTACAGAACGACGTACATCTGTCATTCCCTGTCTTGCTACTTCTCCAATCGCACCCAACTGCTTTTTTGCGACTTCCGGCGCCACATCCATAAGTGCCATACATGCATCAATACCCGTAATAATTCCCGTCAGAGCATGGCCAATCGTATCATGGATCTCACGAGCCAAGCGATTCCTTTCCTTAGTTTCAGCCATTTTCACAGATTCTCTGGCATATTCTTCCAGTTGGACATTAGCATCCAGCAAATCACTGTACAGTGCATCTAGGCGTTCATTTAAAACCATAATACGCTCTTTTTCATTCATCTGCACCCGCACCAGCATGATCATATAAATAATAAATACCAATACATTCAACGAAGATGCAACATTTCTGATTCCAAGCCAAACAGCTGTAATATCCTTCTGATAATATGCAAGATACGCATCCAACGGTATGATATCCCGACAAATTGTGATCAGATCATAATCAATCAACAGATAAAACAGACCTATGATAACCGCAAATGGAATCTGTCCTTTTGTCCTCGGAATATACCTTATCGTATCAGCAAGAATAAGCAGAATCATACCTGTATAGCTAAATCCGAGAAAAGAACTGATCCATACAGCGATTCCCAGTTCCAGACAAACTTTTAGGACAAGACCTCTTCCCTGAATATTTTCCATATTCATTAACAATACACAACAACCGAATAAACATATCGTAAGAACCGGAATCTTCCACGGTGCTTCCGGCAGTGTATTCACCTGAGCCAGAAAATTCATTGCCGTATTCTCCTGAATATACCCCTGTAATCCACAGAATATCATTACTGATGTATACAGAATAATCAAAAAATTCAAATTCTTCATAACCCTGAGTATATGATTCAATATACAATTTTCATTCATATTCTATCTCCCTGGCTATTGCCATCTGTCTATTTCAAATTCTTCGACATTGTCCTGCGTAACCAGTTCTACTGGAATCAGTATCTTTTTTTCCACCTTCTTATGCTCTAGCAAACGATAAATAACTTCTGCCGCTTCGTTTCCGATTTCCGATGGGTACTGTGCTGCAGATGCCTTCATCATCCCTTCATGTATCAGAGATTTTGAATCTGGCGAGGCATCTATCCCATACACACCAACCTGATCCAGCAACTGCTTCTCATCCAGAGCTGCCACCACACCAATACCGGACAGATCGTTCAGGCAAAATACATTATCAAAATCTACACCCTCATCTATAACCTGCTGCAATTTCGGCATTGCAATTTCCAACTGTCCTTCGCAGTCAATCTCCTTCACAATGGTAATCCCTTCATGCCCACTCACCGTATCAATAAATCCACGCACTCTGTCCTGTCCGGATTTGGCAACTTTATGTGTCATAACCACCACTTTAGCCTGATTACATTGTGTCAGAAAATATTCTCCAACAATAACACCTGCCGAATAATTGTCCGATGTTATCGTACAATCAACCAGCCGCTCATCCTCTACGTCCGAATCAACCACCACTATATAGACATTCTGCTCTTTTGCACGTTTCAGCACAGAGGTCAGACTCTGCCAATCTACAGGAGTCACCACCAATACATCAATTCCCTTATCCAGCATCTCTTCAATCTGTTCAATCTGCCGTTCCGCATTCAGCGCCGGATCCCTGAGTATCAACTGATCTCCTTCTGATTCCACCTTTGCATTGATTTCTTCACTGATGATCTTATAGAATTCATTATTCATTGTCATATAACTAACTCCAATAAGATGCGCATTCTTTTTCTGATTAGCAGAATAATCCTTTGTCGTCCAGCTGATGGAGCTAATCATACCGATAAGAACAATATTCACCACAATATAAATGCAACTGAATATTTTCTTCTTATTATTTTTCATTCTCATTCCCTCAATATTAATTCTCGTATGACTATTATAACACACAAAAACAGATTCTTATTATGCACTCCATATTCTACACAATATTTTTACAGATTCACGTATTTCTTCTTCTGAAAGATTTGCATATCCAAGCAAAACCGTTGCCCCCTGTTGCATTTCCCCAATCACATAATCAGATAATCCATACACTTTAATTCCTTCTTCTGCAGCTCGTCTGATCAATTCCTTTTCTGTAATTCCAGAATGAAACGTCAACAACAGATGTACTCCTGCATTTTCCCCTAATATTTTGCAGACCTTTGACAAAGGCTGCAAACCCTTGAGCAGCACATCATGTCTTCCCTTATACAGGGCACGTGTCTTATTCAGATGTCTCTCATAATATCCTTCTTCAATAAAATGCTGCACGATAAGCTGGTCTACTTTGGAAACCGTCGAACTGATAAATCCACATTTTTCATGATAAACTGTCGTCAACTCTTCCGGCAGCACCATATAGCTCATGCGGATCGCCGGGGCAATGGATTTAGAAAATGTACCAAGATAGATCACTTTACCGTTCGCATCGCTTCCTTGAAGTGCCGGGATCGGCTTGCCCTTATATCGGAACTCACTGTCATAATCATCCTCGATGATATAGCGCTTCTCTGATTCATTTGCCCATCCGAGCAGTTCAAGCCTACGCTTCATTGGCATCACGATACCGGTAGGATACTGATGGGACGGCGTCACATATGCAATATCCGCTACAGATTCCCGAAGCATATCCACCCGCATACCATAACGGTCCATCTCTATTGGCTCTACCGGATATGACTGGCTGGAAAACAGACGATACGCCTGCTTATATGCCGGATTCTCTACTGCAATCACATGATTTCTTCCAATTACAGAGCACAGCATCATCAGAAGATAATCATTTCCTGCTCCTACTATAATCTGATGGGGATCACATTTCACCCCACGCGCCTGATAAAGATAATCACAGATTACTTTTCGAAAGCTTAATTCTCCCTGAGGATCACCCAGGCGAAATAACTCCACCTCGTCATCCAGCAGGATCTCCTTGGAGAGTTTTCTCCAGGCATTATGAGGAAAGCTCTTCAGATCTACACCATTTGGCGTAAAATCATAACGACAGGTCTCTTCCTTCTCCCGTACTTCCGGTGTCTGCCGCTTCTTCACTTCCCTGATCTGATACAGACCCTCAATCTGCGCTACATAGTAACCCCGATAAGGTTCTGATTCAATATATCCTTCCGATAAAAGCTGTTCATAAGCCAGATCTACTGTACTCCGACTCACCTCAAGATGCTTTGCCAGTGTTCTGGTAGACGGAAGCTTCTCGTGGTAGACGAATTTTCCACTTACAATATTTTCTTTAATATATAAATATATCTGTTCGTACAAAGGCGTCCCATTGCGGGACGCCAGTGTCATAGTCAGTTCATTCATCTGTTTATTCTCTTATTTCTTAGGCAGTCTGAAAGAACTCTTCAGAGATACAATACGGTTAAATACCAGTGCATCCGGTGTAGAATCCTTTGCATCAATACAGAAATATCCATTTCTCACGAACTGGAAGCTGTCATATGCTTTTGCATCGCCGAAGTTCGGCTCTACAAAACAGTTCTTTCTCACTTCCAGAGAATTCGGATTAATGTTCATAGATCCGTCTTCTTCATTATACACACCCTTCTCTTCATCGATCAGGTTCTCATACAGACGTACCTCTGCCTGTTTTGCATACGGTGCTGCTACCCAGTGGATCGTACCTTTGACCTTACGTCCTGTAAATCCGCTTCCGCTCTTAGTCTCCGGATCGTAAGTACAGTGTACAACTGTCACATTGCCATTCTCATCTGTCTCATAGCTTACACACTTTACAAAGTATGCCTGCATCAGGCGTACTTCATTACCCGGGAACAGACGGAAATATTTCTTCGGTGGCTCAATCATGAAGTCATCACGCTCGATATACAGTTCCTTGCAGAATGGAATCTTTCTCTTGCCAAGCTCTGGATTCTCCAGATTGTTCTCAGCTTCCAGCCACTCTACTTCTCCTTCCGGATAATTATCAATAACCAGCTTGATTGGATCAAGCACCGCCATCATACGAGAGCGCTTCATCTTCAGATCTTCACGGATACAGTACTCAAGCATTGCATAATCTACAGATCCCTGAGACTTGGATACACCACACAGATCTACAAACATCTTCAGTGACTCCGGTGTGAATCCTCTTCTTCTCAGCGCTGCGATAGATACCAGTCTCGGATCATCCCATCCGTCTACAACACCGTCCTGTACCAGCTTCTTAATGTAACGCTTACCGGTTACCACATTGGTCAGATATAACTTGGCAAACTCAATCTGACGCGGTGCCGGGTCAAACTCGCACTCTCTTACTACCCAGTCATACAGCGGTCTGTGATCTTCAAACTCCAGTGTACAGATCGAGTGTGTAATCTTCTCAATCGCATCCTCAATTGGGTGAGCAAAATCATACATCGGATAAATGCACCACTTATCACCGGTGTTGTGATGATGCATATGTGCCACACGATAGATAACAGGGTCACGCATATTGATATTCGGTGAAGCCATATCGATCTTCGCACGAAGTACCTTCTCTCCATCCTTATATGCGCCATTCTTCATTTCTTCAAATAACTTCAGATTCTCTTCGATACTGCGGTCTCTGTACGGACTGTTCTTACCAGGCTCTGTCAGTGTACCGCGGTACTCACGGATCTCATCAGCACTAAGATCACAGATATAAGCCTTGCCTTTCTTGATCAGCTTTACCGCACATTCATACATCTGATCAAAATAATCAGACGCAAAATACAGATGATCCTTAAAGTCAGCACCCAGCCACTCTACATCTGTCTTAATAGACTCTACATACTCAGTATCTTCTTTTGTTGGATTCGTATCATCAAATCGAAGATGGAATGTTCCATGATACTTCTTAGCCAGCCCTGAATTAAGCAGGATAGACTTGGCATGTCCAATATGCAGATAACCATTCGGCTCCGGTGGAAATCTGGTGCAGACCTCTGTATATTTACCTTCAGCCAGATCCTTATCTATCTCCTGTTCAATAAAATTCTTTGAAACTACTTCTTCTCCCATGGGTTTCCTCCTCATCGTCTTTCTCATCATGTGTTTTATCTTATCATAATTCCAGTTAACCCACAATACAATATTTTCAAATTTACCATTGACAAACTACGCTCTTATATTGTATATTAATCACGTTGCATATGAAATATATCTTATGCGTGCTGTTGTGGCTCAGTCGGTAGAGCGTCGCCTTGGTAAGGCGGAGGTCGGCGGTTCGATTCCGCTCAACAGCTTAGAGAAAAGAAGCCGGGAAGATTCTTACTTATTCAGAATCTTCCCGGCTTTGTTTTTTATTCTCTGTAATGCATTATCTATGGTTTTGGGGCTCTTCTTAAGAAGCCCTGCGATCGTCTTATAATCTGTTCCAAGAAGGTGCAGATACAGTACTCTGCTTTCCAGATCACTCAAACTCTCTTCCAGTTCCTCTCCGATGCGGTTCATAGATTCCTGCATGATCATCGCATGCTCCGGATTGCTCTCCACACCCGCTTCAATAGTATCCAGCACATACTCTCTGCCTCCCTGTTCCGCTTCTTCGTAAAAAGACACATAGGAATTAAGCGGTATATGCTTCTTCCGACCGGAAGCTTTTGCCGCGCTGTACATCTGTCTTCGGATGCACAGTCTGGCAAAACTTCCAAAGGACACTTCCTGCTCCGTATCATAATCACGTACTGCTTTAAACAGACCGATCATCCCTTCCTGGATCAGATCATCATTCTCTCCGCCAATCAGATACATTGCTTTCGCTTCTTTGCGCACTACGTTTTTATACTTTTCCATGATATAATCCATAATCTTCTTATCACCATCTCGAAGATTGCGAATCAGCTGCTCATCTGTCAGTTTCTCATAGTTTGACGTGCCCATAACTGCTCCTGTTCTTATTAAAATTTAAGCCTCATTCTGAGTCTTTATCCCAATCTCTGTCTGACAATCTCATAAGCCAGTACACCTGCCGCCACCGATGCATTCAGGGAATCAATATCGCCTTTCATCGGTATGCCTGCAACAAAATCACAATTTTCTTTCATCAAACGGCTGACACCTTCGCCTTCATTGCCGATCACAAGACCGATCGGTCCTTTCAGATCCAGGTCGTACATCACCGTACCATCCATATCTGCACATACGAACCACAGTCCCTGCTTCTTCAGATCTTCTACCGTCTTCTTCAGATTGGTCACACGGGCAACCGGCGTATAATTCAGTGCTCCTGCTGATGTTCTCGCTACCGTCGCAGTAAGTCCTGCCGCTCTGCGCTTTGGAATGATCACGCCATGCGCTCCCGCCAGATTAGCTGTACGAATGATTGCGCCCAGATTATGGGGATCTTCAATATTATCCAACAGGAAGATAAACGGATCTTCACCACGACTCTTTGCAAGTTCCAACATATCTTCTACCTGCGCATACTCATAAGCTGCCGCATGTGCGATCACGCCCTGATGCTTTCCGGTCTCCGAAAGCTGATTCAGGCGTTCCTTTGTAACAAACTGCAGGATCACATCATGCTTCTTCGCCTCACGCACGATTGTACGGATCGGACCGTCCTGACATCCATCCAGTACATACAGCTTATCCATCGGCTTGCCGGAACGCAATGCTTCCAACACTGCATTTCTTCCTTCTATTACGAGACTCTTACTCTCTTCATAATTCTCATTCATTTCTTTCATGACTGCTCCTCATTGTTATCCAGACTGTCCAGTCCCATTTTAATCAGTTCCAGCATTCTCTCATATCTGCGCTGCAGATAGAGATATCCCATAAGTGCCTCAAATCCGGTTGCGCGTCTGTAATCTGTCACAGACTGATTTTTTGCCGGACTGATCGTCTTGGAATTACGTCCGCGCTTATAGATCTGATGCTCATCTTCCGTCAGTTCGTCCTGTAGCACACGCATCATTTTCGACTGACTGGATGCCTGTACGATCTGACTGGTCTCCTTGTGAAGCTTTTTCACCTGTTTATTGCCCCGGTTTAGCACCAGGTTCTTAATCACTAAATCAAATATGCAGTCCCCGATATATGCCAATGCAAGAGGTGAATAGGTCTCCGCCTCCACCTCCTGCATCTGAAACATCTCCTGCATACAAGTATCAAAATCCCACTTTATGCTTTTTTCCATTTTACTCCTTCTCTGGTATCCAGAAGTACAATTCCCTTTGCCGCCAGTTCATCACGGATCTCATCGGCTCTTGCAAAGTTCTTCTCTTTTCTTGCTGCCTGACGCTCTGCGATCAGTGCTTCAATCTCATCATCCAGTATTTCTTCCTTCTTGTCAACAATAAGTCCCAATACATCAGTAAGTTTTACAAGCAGGTCATAAAGTGCCTTTGCATATTCCCTTGAGCCTTCTGCTGTGGCTGTTGTATTAGCATATTTAACAAGATCAAAGATTGCTGCGATTGCATCTGCTGTGTTGAAATCATCTTCCATTGCAGTTTCAAATGCAGTTACGAATTCTTTTGTCTTAGCCAGATTATCTTTTTCAGCATCCGTCATAGATTCTTCTTTTGCCTGTTCCATCATGTAGCGAAGGTTATCAGCCGCATTCTGGATACGCTCCAGACCGTTCTTAGATGCCTCCATCAGTTCCGCGCTGAAGTTCAGTGGACTTCTGTAATGTGCACTCAACATAAAGAAGCGAAGTATTTGCAGATCATACTGCTCGCTGATCTCACGGACTGTACGGAAGTTGCCGAGAGATTTACTCATTTTGTGGTTATCAATGTTCAGAAATGCATTGTGCATCCAGTATTTGGCAAATTCTTTGCCGTTGCATGCCTCACTCTGTGCGAT
>ERZ894223.1236-NODE-1236-length-18062-cov-7.268618_pt1 | contig 18062 bp, 12 predicted proteins | sample MGYA00380293_ERZ894223 | MGnify/ENA primary metagenome ERZ894223 (study PRJEB32331, sample SAMN06328445) | human gut metagenome | biome: human gut microbiome; feature: stool | host: Homo sapiens | collected 2014-11-05 ...
CCCACTAACTTTGTTTTTATCCCTTTTGACTTATTATATGCCTTTGCAAAATAGCTGGCACTCTCTCCTTCGTCATATCCAGTTTCTTTAAGAGGTTCTACTGCAATATCTGAAAATTTTCCATTTTCTACTGTCAGCTTAACCTGAACATCATATTCTGTCCAATCGTTCTCGTCGTCTGGATTGTTCACAACATGCTTTGTAGCTGCATACACCCCATCCTTTGCAACTTCACTTCCTGTTGCCGCAAATACTGTAGCCGGGCACATTCCTGCTACTATTGTCATCGCCACAGCTGTCGTCACAACTTTTGTCGCTATGTCTTTCTTTTTCATAGGTTCCTCCTTTTTATAGATAAAATTTATTATCAAGTTAGCTCTGGCTAACCTATAATCAAAAAAATTTAAATAGATTCCAATGATTTCACTGCCTCTGTTTTCACAACAGGAAGCATTTTTTTACTCAACATTCCAATCAGGCATCCGGTTATCATTCCTGCTATCAAAAGTGCCGGAAGATAATATACCAATTTCATATTCTCAACCACAATAGCCGCAACAATCAACTGACCGATATTGTGTGCGATTCCTCCTGCAATACTGACTCCTACTTCCGAGAAGCCTTTTGCCTTTTTCAGCAGTGTCATAACAAGAACACTTAATATACCACCTGCAAGACTGTATATGATTGACATCCCATTGCCAAACATAAAGCCAATCAGAAGAACTCGCATAACTACTACCAACAATATTTCCGGAAGTGCCAGAAAATAAATTCCGGTCACTGTGACCAGATTGGCTATTCCAAGCTTCATTCCTGGTACTCCAAAATTGATCGGAATCAGACTTTCTACATAACTGAATATCATTGCCAGCACAACCAGCATGGCCATATTCGCGATCTTCTTATTACGATTCATTCTCTTTCCTTTCCATTCGCACCAGTTTACTTCGATACAGTATCCGGTACATCTTCCGACGTACCGTCATTTTCCAGTCCATCTTCGTCCAATACTTCCACAACCAGTTTATGTGGAAGACAGACTATCGTCTGTGTACGACCACTGATTTTTCCCTGTTCTTCGCAATATCCATCCGGACAGTTTGCCTCTTCCATATACGCCTCGCCATCCTGAATACGGATCCGGTTATAAAAATCATTTTCTTCGACTTCAATCACCTGATCCTTTGCAAGCGAATAGGTTCCATACACGGTTCCATCAACTGTGATCTGGATCTGATTACCCGTCTCGCTTCTTGTCAAATGCATGATCAGAAATAAAACAAGTGCTATAACCAGAATCCCACCCATAAGTATGACATCTTTTTTCTTCATTCTACACTCCTGCCCAGATTAAGATTACCGCAAGCAGCAACGCTCTCAAAAGTGTGAACCAGACTTCATTTCCTTTCAAAATCCGAATTCCGGTATGAATGTTTCCTTTTGGACAGATATCAATACATTTCTGACACTGAAAACAATCCCCTTCCACTCTCGGTGATCCATCTTCCGGAAGTCCTATTCCAGATGGACATTTCTTTGTGCAGGCACTACATCCCTTGATGCAATTCTCGCGATCGCGATGCAACGCAAAGAACGGAAGCACAGGAAGTAAGGAAAATACTGCACCCATCGGGCACAGATTCCTGCAAAAGAATCGCTCTTCCAGACACATTCCTGCAATTATTACAATTAACACAACCAATCCGGCAATATAACCACCCAGTTTGAAATTGCCTGCTCTTATCATGGAAAATACATCCCATGGACTTGTCCCTTTTGCTTTGCCATATACACCTGCGAAGCACATCAACACAATCCCTGTCAGTACAACATATTTCAATTTGTCCAGCCAATTCGTCCATTTATCCGGAATCAGATACGGTTTCTTTTTCATTTTTTTTAAAATATTTTTGTACAACGCATGTACCGCATCTCCCAATGATCCAAATGCACAGGCGAATCCACAGAAAAACCTGCCAAACAATATCGTGTATGCACAGATCAGAATAAGTACCGTCACAAAAGACGTGAGCTCAATCTGTTCTCCTGCTCCAATCTGTGTAAATATGTATTTCACTCCGGCAAACGCCGCTGTATACACGGATGGAATGAAAATAAAATACAGAATCTGAATTGCCACACGCAGCCAGACATGTATCTGTTTCAACTGCTTTTTGGACATGAAATGCAATTCTATTTTTTTCATCTTACTCCACCGCCTTTTCTAAAGCTTCCTGTGAAGCATTTTTTATTCCGGTCGAACTAAATGTCGCGCCGCTGATCGTATCTACTTCTGCGCTCTGCGCTTCTATGATCTCAGGAATGATATCTTTTGCCATAGACAGATACGCACCATCCTCTTTTTCTGCACTTACAACATCAATCCCGGTAATTTTTCCTTTTTCAATCTTAACTTCAACAGTGATCGTTCCACCAAAACCGTCTGCCTCTCCCTGATAGGTTCCATCTTTGTAATTGCTACCAGCACCATCTGCAGACTCTGTCTCTGTAACCTGCGCCTTTAGTTTTGCAATTTCTTCATTCTTTTCGCGCGCATCCAGAACAGAATTATAGCCTGCCAGAATGCCCACAACCGCGATCAGACTCACGGCTCTAATCCAAAACTCTCTCATTTCTATTCAGACCTGTCTTTCCCTAACGTTTTGCTTTTTCCAGAGCATTCTTACATCCCTCTATAATCGCATTCGAAGAACATGTTGCTCCTGAGACCGTATCAATCTCTTCCGGCAATCCCTTCTTCACAATTTTAGAAACGACACCTTCTCTTGAGGATGTTCCGTTTGTCGCTTTCTTGATGTAAGTATCATTCGAAGATGCTCCATCGCCATAAACATTGGTAATCGCTACGATTTTGTCATCGCGAATCGCCACATTCATTGTTAAGTTATATGCCTGGAAGTCCGCATCTTCATCCGGCTCGCACGGTACTGTCACAGTATAAATGCCATCGATATACACGCTGTTCTCATTATCCGCAGCATCTTTTTTCTTCAACAACGACACTGCCTGATTCAAATTATTCAACGCTTTATCGACATCCTCCTGCTTTTTCGCTTCCATTGCATCTTTTGCTTCCTGAAGTCTCACCTGCAGAACAGCCCATGTTGCTTCTGTGTAATCCACCTCTGCAAGTCCATTTACATTTTCAATTGCTTCTGCAAGTTTTGATGTATCTACTATCTCAGTCGATTCTCCGTTAGTTGCCTTCTCTGCCTCTTTTAAAGCATTCTTGATCGCATTCAGCAAACCATTAGAGCTGTAAGTTGCTCCCGACACCGTATCCACATCGGTATTCTGTTTTTTCATAACATTTTTCACAACATCCATTGCACGACCAAAAAATGCCTCATCATCGGATGCATCTGTGATCAGGATTGCTTTGATCGTGTGATCCTGAATCACAACCGCAACACTGACATCTCCGCTGTACCCTTCTGCTGTTCCATAATAGATTCCTTCGTTGTACGGAACCGTGCCGGTAATTGCATCTGTCGCGGAATCATCCTTACCAGGATTTGAATTACCGCTCTGATTACTGCTAGTTGTGCTGCTGACCGCTGCCTGGCTGAGCGCATCTCTTACCGCCTGAATAATTCCGACCGAACTGTAGGTTGCTCCTGAGACAGTGTCTACATTTGTACTCTGACTGGAAATAATCGCATTAATAAGAGACGAAGCCTTGGAAATATATGTACTTCCATCGTTATTTTCCAATATCTTGATCGACACAATCTTACCACCACTGATATCTACCTGAACTTTCAGTGTTCCGCCAAAGCCTGTGCCAGTTCCATAATATGTACCATCTTTATATGCAGCCGGATCTTCTACCGAACCGATCGAAGTCGAGCTTCCCGCTGTAGCCGTACCACCTGACCTCGACTGTCCTGTTTCGCCACTGTCCTTTTCTCCAGTCAATGCATTTTTTACCGCACTGATGATTCCGTTAGAACTGTATGTCGCACCCGATACTGTATCAACATCCAATGTCTGGCTTTCAATAATCCGATCAATCACTGCCTTTGCGCGACTTAAAAATGCATCATCGTCAGATGCGCTCAAAATATCAATCGACACAATTTTCTTGTCCTTAATCTGAACCGCAACCGTAATCTCTCCGGCATATCCGGTTCCTGTTCCCTTATATACACCATCTGCCAGATCAAAGGAGCCTTTTGCTCTGTCTTTTTCTTCTTTCTCCTCTGAATCCAACTGTGATGATGTTGACGCATAGACAGGCTCCTTATATCCACTCAAAGAACCTGCTACACAGGCCATGACCAGTCCAACAGAGAGGATCGGCGCAAAGGGTTTTATTTTCTTTCCCTTATCTCTTATATCCATAACCTTTTCCTCGCCTTCTTTTGCCTTTATTTCTTGATGATCTCCATATCCATTTCAGTTGAAAAATCATCTTGGATTCCTTCCGTCACATAAAGCTTCTCGTCATCAGTCAGTATGATCGCATCAAACTCATCACTGTGTGCTTTCCAGAATTCAATTGCTTTGTCTTTTCCCATAATAAAAAGAGATGTAGACAGTCCATCTGCCAGCGTTCCATCTTCACTTACAATGGTAACCGATGTCAGACCATTTTCTGCCGGATATCCGGTTGCCGGATCAATGATATGGTGATAGTTTTTTCCATCCTGTTCAAAATATCGTTCATATCCACCGGATGTGATCACTGCTTTGTCTTCAATACTCAGCACTCCCAGATAGTCATCCGAATCATCCGGACTCTGCACCGCTACGCGCCATTTACTTCCATCTGTCTTGGTTCCGAGTGCCTGCACATTCCCGCCCAGATTCACCAGACCGCTTGAAATGTTATTTTCCTTATAAATCTCCATAATTCTCGATGAAGTATAACCTTTCGCAATTCCGCCAAGATCAATCTTTATCCCTTCCTGATTGAAAGAAATGCCCCGGTTATCTTTATCGTATGTAATCTGGGATACATCGCAGAGCTTCAGCAATGATTGCAATGTATCCTCAGACGGCACCTGATAATTCTGTGTCGGGAAGCCCCATGCTTCCATAACCGGATAAATCGCAATATCAAACGCTCCATCCGTCTCCTCATTCAGTTCCAGCGCACGCTCTACAAGATAACCTGCATCTTCAGACAATGTTGCGCTTCCACTTTGATTTAATTTTGCGATCTCGCTCTCTTCGTTTCCTGTAGAAAGCAGATTGTCAAGCCTTTCAATCTCAGCACCGGCTTCATCGACCGCTTCCTGTGCCTGCTCTCCATACGCAGTTACTGTCATATATGTGTCCATTGCAAAGATGTCCTTTGAGGCTTCCTCATCCGAAACGTCCTCATCTGATTCTGTCTGTTCTTCTGTGTGTGAACTCTCTGTCGTTGTATCTTGTTTTGTATTATTGCATCCACCAATCAAAAGCGATGCGCTAAGACAAACACATGCCATTACTATTTTCCGTTTCATCCCTAAGGTACTGTCCTTCCTTCATTTGTTAGTTGCTTCTAACCGTTTATACTATACTTTATCTTCTAATTAAATATCAACTTTTATTTTGATATTGAGATTCTTTCTCATTATCCATTCAAAAAAGACAGAACCTCTATATAAGGCTCTGTCCATGATTTCAGCTCTATTTCTCAAAATATTCCTGCGCATTCACCTGTACTTCCCCTGCCTGTGCACGCACATACTGACCATCTGCCATCTGAATACGCGCTTTTACATTATCTGCCATTAAGATGTCAAACATCTCAAGAACACGTGCTTTCAGATCCGGATCCAGCACCGGTGTTGCTGCCTCCACACGGTGAATTGTGTTGCGTGTCATAAAGTCTGCTGATGCAATATACACTTCGTTCTGCCCGAAAATGTAGATGCACGAGTGTTCCAGATAGCGTCCCACGATACTTCTGACGGTAATATTCTCCGTATATCCCGGCACACCTGCAATCAGACAGCAGCTTCCTCTCACGATCAGTTCAATTTTAACACCTGCCTGCGACGCCGCTATCAGCTTATCGATAATGCACTTATCTGTGAGTGAGTTCATTTTCGCTCTCACGCATGCCGGCTCGCCTTCTCTGGCAAGCGCAATCTGCTCATCAATCTTATCCAGAATCTTATTGCGCAGACACTTTGGAGCGACCATCAGAAGCTCTGTCTCCGGCATCACCTGTCCCATGCTAAGATGCTGGAACACCTCATTCGTCTCCTCACCGATTCCCTGATCTGCCGTCATCAAAGACAGGTCTGTATAAAGCTTCGCAGTCTTTTCATTATAATTCCCCGTCCCGATCTGTGTAATATAAGAAATGTGTCCCTCATGCATCCTTGTGATCAGACACAATTTTGAATGCACCTTCAACTTGTCCAAGCCGTACAGAATACGGCATCCGGCATCTTCCAGCCTTCTGGACCAACCGATATTATTCTTCTCATCAAACCTCGCACGCAGCTCTACAAGCACCAGTACTTCCTTGCCATTTTCCGCTGCGCGGATCAGAGCTTCTACAACCTTACTGTCATTTGCCACCCGATACAGCGTCATTTTCAGAGATACAACCTCCGGATCTTCCGCCGCCTCATCCAGTAATCTCAGGAAAGGATTCATACTTTCATATGGGAAGAATAACAGACGGTCTTTCTCCTGGACCTGTGGAATCATCTTCTCATCCATGTGGATATCTGCCGGAACACGTGGCGTATATTTCGGATAAAAGAGTTCCCGTTTTCCCCGCAGCAGATCCCGTATCTCAGAAAAGAAAGAGAAGTCTAACGGTGCTTCCGAATGAAACATCTGCTTCTTCTTAAGCCCCAGATATTTGCCCAGACGATTCAGCACGGCATCATCCATCAGACGGCTATACTCCAATCTGATCGGACATAACTTCTTTCTGCGCTTTACCATCTGCTCCATCAACTGTCTGAAATCGGTATCGTCATCATACATTTCCTCATCCAGTTCAATATCCGCATTACGGATAATGCGTATCAGTGACTTGCTCTTAACACGGTAATGTTCAAAAATCTGCGGGATATAATGCAGGATCAGTTCTTCCATCAGCATATACCGGTTCTCATGCCCTGGGATCTTTACCATTCTCGGAAATACTTCCATATTGCACGGTACGATTCCAAGCTTTTCATGGCCTTTCTTTTCCAGCACAACTACCGCATGGATATCTTTATTCTTCAGAAACGGAAATGGCTGTTTCTTACCAACAATCTGCGGCGACAGAAGCGGATGCACTTCCTCTGCAAAATATGTATCCAGAAACCGGATATCTTCCTTCGCCATATCCGCATAATTACAAATCTCTATCTGCTGCTTCTCCATCTCATGCAGGAGTGCCTGATATGCCTCATCCTTGCGCGCTGTCAGATGACGAACCTGCTCATAGATTGCAAGCAGCTGTTCCTCACAGGTCATTCCTGTTTTGTTATCCTTGATCTTCTGCGACAGATGCATCTGATCATACAGCGATCCGCACCGTACCATAAAAAATTCATCCAGATTACTCTGAAAAATAGAAAGGAATGACAGTCTTTCGCAAAATGGATTCCTGCCATCCTCTGCTTCCTCCAGAACTCTCGTATTAAATTTCAGCCAGGATAATTCTCTGTTATCATATACCATATGATCCGTCATAATCTTATTCTCCCCCATATCCACAACTTTTGTATTTTTTCTATACTTATCTTCTTTATTCTTATTCTTCCCAATTAATTCCAGAAACCATTCAAAGATTCGAATTTTCACTGTATTTCCTCTTTATCTTCATCCCGAGACAGGATTGCATGATACAAATACCCTTCTCTCACGCCATATTTGCTGACAACAATCCTCTCACTGCCCGCTTTCTCCATAATACTCTTCATCACCAGCATACCCGGAATAATTGTATGCACTCGTTCCGGACAGATTTTCAGGATCATATTCTGAATCTGCTTTTGTTTATTTGTTGCCATCTGAAAGATTTCTTCCAGCTGATTCCTGGTAATACACCGATTTTTCTCCTCCAGATGGTAATATAGATTAACCAGTTTCAGAAGGGCACGCACGGTACCTCCCACACCGATAATATCTTTATTTTTCGTCTGTCTTGCCAATACCCTGCATCCAAACAGATCATTCAGTTCCTGCTGAACTTTTTCTCCCATGACCTCCAATTCCTTTTTCTTCGGAATGATCTTCTCCACAAATTGATTATATAAATTCAAAGATCCAATTCCCGCACTTTCAATGGTACATGGTTTTCTATTCTCAAATGTCACGAGCTCCGTGCTTCCTCCACCAATATCAAAGATCATGCCTGTATCAATATAAATGTTGTACATAACTCCATAAAAATCACAGAGTGCTTCTTCATGCCCTGAAAGCACCTTGATCTGGTATCCGGTCTCCCGGAACAACTCCATAACCACTTCATTGGAATTATCAATATTACGGAGTGATGCTGTCGCAAATACCTCCGTGCGGTCAATCTCAAACTGCTCCAAAATAGACCGAAACTTATTCAATGCGGCTGCTGCACACAGCACACCGTCTTTTTCCATTCGATGATGGGAAATATAACTCGCCAGACCGGTTGTTTCCTTGGATGTGAAAAGCTGTCTGAAATTCTTTCCTTCCGTCTGGTACACCGACAACCGGATTGTGTTCGATCCCACATCTACCACTGCACATTTCATATCTGTTTATCCTCTTTTTACCTTTTTGCTCTTAGTATATCCAACCGGATTCTTCCTATCTATCTTCCTCTCGTTAAATAAGGTTAAATCCATGTAAAGTGCAGGCACGATTGCTACACGGCGGTTTATTTTATCTTGTACTCTGCATTTTCGCAGCCAAATGTGATAGAATAATAGAAATAAATTCATCATCCCACAAAGGAAAGGAGCATAATATACATGAAATTTCATATGCCAGCAAAAGTATATTGCGAACACGACTGCGTGAAAACTTACAGCGACGAATGGACCTCTCTCGGACGCAAAGCCCTGATCGTAACCGGACGCAGTTCCGCGAAAAATGGAGCCCTTGCAGATGTGACTGATTCATTAGATGCACATCACATCTCCTACTGTATCTTCGACCGTACTGAGGAGAATCCTTCAATAGAAATGGTTATGCAGGTACGCGACATGGGTATCCGTGAAAATGTCGACTTCGTCATCGGTATCGGCGGTGGTTCTCCAATGGATGCAGCCAAAGCAATCGCCCTTATGATCTATCACAAAGATAAGGATGCCGACTATCTCTATCAACAGGGAGACAGCACGGCACTTCCAATCGTAGAAGTTCCTACAACCTGCGGAACCGGTTCTGAGGTAACACCGATTTCCGTGCTGACAATCCACGCCAAACGCACCAAGTCCAGCATCCCACACCGTATCTTTCCACAGTATGCATTAGTGGATGGCAAATATCTGGCAAGCGCACCTAAGAAGATCCTGGTAAATACATCTGTAGATTCACTTGGTCATCTTATTGAAAGCTGTATCAATCTTGGTGCAAGCCCGTTCAGTCGTATGATCTCAGAATATGGTATGGCACTCTGGAAAGATGTAAAACCTGCCCTTCTGAGCGATCATGTAACAGATGAAGACCGCGACCGCATGATGCTCACCTCCACACTTGCAGGTATGGCGATCACCCATGCCGGCACAACACTGCCACATGGTTTAAGCTATTTTCTCACTTACGAGATGCATATTCCACATGGACAGGCTGTGGGATATTTCCAGCCGGGCTATGTAGCTGCTGCCGCTCCTGAGACACAGGCAAAAGTTCTGGAATTGATCGGCTGCAAAGATATCGCTGAATTCACAGATCTGATCCACACTCTGCTCGGATCACTCGAAATAGCACCGGATATGGTCGATACCGCCATTAAAGGTATCATGGCAAACGAACGCAAATTAAAACCAGTACCATACGAAGTAACCGAAGAAACACTTCACAAATTCTTCGAGATGGCAATGTAACACAACAACAGGGCAGATCAAAAGATCTGCCCTGCCATAATATCTATATGCCTTATAGATACACTATTATTTTATCTTACCCATATACCAGACAATACGTCCTTTGATATCATCGATCTTCACCGTACCTATCTCACGCGAATCTCTGGATATCTCCCGGTTATCACCAAGCACAAAGACCTGCTTATCATCTACCACCAACGGATAGGTAATATCATCTGACATTGCATTAGTCTCACCGATTGCCTGTTCTGTCACCAGTTCTTCTCCATTGACATAGATCCTGCCATTCTGGATATTCACTGTATCACCGGCCACTGCCACAATACGTTTCACATATTCTTCGCCATTCGGGCGTTTGATCGCGACAACATCTCCTACACGATATTCGGTATTCTTCCTTTTATATATCACCACATCCTGGTCATGTAATGTCGGATACATCGAATTCCCCTGTACGGTCGATATGCCCATCAACATATAAAATATCAGAAGAACTACAATAATTACTGCAATTGACTGCAATGTAATAACGAAACGTTGAACCCGCCTTTCGTGCGCTTTTTTCCGCTTCGTCTCCGGATCCACATCTTCCAGAATCTTCTTCTTGATATCATCTATGTCCATTCCAACGCCTTCTTTCTAACACAAGAGCTTCCCCATTGCTTATAATAACGGTAAACGACCGTAGCAGAAACATCTGCCACGGTCATTTATAACTCAGGAGCTCTCTCCTGTCAAGTCTTATATCATTCCCCTGATTCTCTCCACAACCCGCCCAGACATCTTCACATCATCTGAACTGATATTCACTACACCTTCTTTGAAATTCCAACCTTATATCATCTTTATAAATAATCTCCGGTTGGAATCAGACGGCAAAGATGGTGGATTTTGAAATAACCAGCATATTCTTATTATCCGGTGTGGTTACTCACAGGGTTCTCAGCTTTCATTGAACATGCAGCCAAGCTTGCTCCGCCGTCCGATCCTACCTAACAAAATATACTCGTCCTGATGTACCCACATCATTAAAGCTCCTTATCTGCCTCAACTGAATCTTCTGCATACAGTTCAGATAACTGATCTTCCAGTTCATCCTGTTCGTCTTTTAACTTGCTGCGCTTTACCGCAAATGCAACAACCACGATTACCAGAATAACCAATGCAAGAAGGTCCCACCAGCAAAAGCCGAGTCTTGTATGTTCAAAAATATATGACATATATGTTCCCTCCTTTTATTATACTTCCTGTGCAGGTGTTTTGTCCAGTTCTTCTCGGAGGTCCTGGATCTTTTGATCCAGTTCCTCCTCAAAATCTTTTTCACGTTTCTTCTGATTATGGCGATGAACCAATATCATAACAACCAGAATCACTGCAACAATCAATGCCGGTATATCCCAGGAATGTATTCCCAAATTATGCACGAATTCAAAATAACGCATATGCTTACCTCCTTTTCATCATTTGCTGTTCCTCAGCTATTCTTCTGCTCCTTTGAAGTTGGAAGCCCTCTCTTTACCAGTTCGGTATCCAGTTCTTCGCGAAGTTCGAAATTCTTCTTCTGTCTCTTCTTCATGTTGTGTGTGAAGAATCCGTAAAGAATTGCTGTCAGCAACATGATCAGGAAATGAAGGATACAGCACTTATGCTCATCCAAATTCTGGTTAGCCAACGGCACATCTCCATCATCTGAGCTGAATACTTCCTGTACGTCTGCTGCTACGTCTTTGATTGTATCTACAACCCTATCCAGTACGCCCGGGTTATCTGACGGTGTTGTCGGCGGATTCGGTGTAGCCGGTGGGGTTGGTGTAACTGATGGATTATTATTAGCCGGTGCAGTTACTGTCAGAGTTCCAAGATTCTCACTGATCTTGTAGTTCGTTGCTTTCGCTGTCTGATCCCATACCAGAGAATAGCTGTTGGTTGCCGTTCCTACATTAGTAATGGTTCCTGTTGTTGCAAATGAAACAGTTTCACCATTTACCAGTCCGGTAATCGTTCCGGCTGCTGTCAGCGGTGTTCCATCATATACCTTGCTTGCATTCGGAGTAGTAACTGTTACAGTTGCAGGATTAACAACAATCTCTCCTGTTACTCTCGTAATCTTAAGATTAGCTGTTACATCTACGCCCGCTGCATTCACAATTACCAGTCTGTCTGCGTCCGCTGTCACTGCTTCTGTCGTTACATCTGTTGCTGTTGCATCAGACTCTGCTGTCTGCAGTGTATATCCTTCTGGGAGTTCACTTACTTCTACTGTTGCGCCATGTGGCTGTCCATCGTATGTGAATGTTCCTCCGGTTGTTGTTACTACGATTTCATCTTCTGTCTCTTTGACTACCAGTTTGCCAAGTGACACTTCCTTAATAATGTAGTTAGATTCTTTTGCTGTTGTTTCCTTACTCTTCCAATCCAACTCATAGGTGTTATCACTATTGCCAACTTCTGTCTGAGTTCCTGTCGTCTTATGAGCTACAACTTCACCATTCTTCAGACCTTCGATCGTCATGTTCTCATTGGTCAATGGCTTGCCATCATAAGTCTTCTCAGCTTTCTCAGTTCTAATAATCAACGGAGCAGCAAAAATATTGTATACTCTTGTGACTGTGCCAGTATAGTTACCTTTTCCGGTAATTGTAACTGTAATCGTCTTAACATCTTTGAAGTCATCCTTATCGTAGCTTACTTCGTAGTCTCTACCTTCTGTAAGTGCATTACCATTCTTGTCAGTTACAGCCGGTGACCACTTATGAGCCTGTCCATCGTATTCTACATTAGACGGGCTATCGATCTGGATACCATCATAAGATGGATCTGGATTCTCAGGATTTGGACCCGGGGTAATGGACTGAGCAACAATCTTCAAGGTTCCTGGATTCGTCTCAACAGTATAATTATTTGTAACGTCTTCATTATCCGCACTCATAATCTGTACTGTAGTAAATACGCCTGTATATGGTTTCTCACTTACATTAGTTCCTTCCAGCTTATATGTTGTATTTACTGACTGTCCATCTACCAAACCACGTGTATTTGTTTTGTTTGCATTCTCCCATTCAAACTTATCAGTTTTATATGCCTTACCGGTGTATAACTGATCTGTATCCCAGCCTTCGCCAGTGATTGAAATAGGTCTACTTGTGATAATTACTCTACCATACAGATTATCTGTAACTGCTGGTTCGTAGTTTGAATTAGTAACTCGTACTTTAATCTCAGTATCTGTTACATCTGTGTACTCTTTAAGTTTATCACTCCAAGTTATGCCATTATAGCTGTACTCTACCTTGTCACCGTCTACTGTTCCATTTACTGTGATCGTATGCTTCTTCGCATCGTATACTCCGTTGTATGAAGTTACGCTCAGTTCCGTCGTTCTCTGTGCTGCTACGATTGTCAGTGTTCCCGGGTTGTAGGTTACTTTGTAGTTGCCCTGCTTCTCATCGCCTGTTGATGTGATTGTATAAGTTCCTACATCTTCTCCACTCTTTCTGCTCAGCTTGTAGTCCACTTTGTCATTTCCAAGTGTTCCTTCTACTTTTGCAGTGAATTCCGGATCATCTGTTCCAAATGTCTTCTGACAACTGTTAGCTGTTACAGTCACTGGTCTTCTTGTGATCTCTACGGTTCCTGTCTTTGTATCGACCGGTTTGTAGTTATCATTTGTCACCTTGACCTGAATCTTAACTTCTGCTGTTACATCCTTGTACTGCTTCAGATCTGTTGTCCAGGTCTTTCCATCGTCGTAGCTGTACTCTACTTTGTCACCATCTACAAGGTTCTTCACTTCGATCGTATGGTTTCCTGCATCATAAACATCTTTGTAGTTTACTACTTCAATGTCTTTCTTGCGCTCTGCCTTTGTGATCTTCAGTGTTCCCGGTTCATAAGTTACGGTGTAGTTACCCTGTACTGCTTCGCCTGTAGCTGTGATCGGATACTCTCCTACATTCTCTCCTGCTTCTCTTGACAGGTCATAGGTGATCTCCTGTTTATCCGGTTTTGCTTTTCCTTCCAGTCCTGATGTCTCAGCTGCTGTAAGTTTTGGATCTTTTTCTCCAAATACCTTTGACTTATCCTCTGCTTTTACTACCAGCGGGAATCTTGTAATTGTTACAGTTCCTGTAAGCTGTGGTACTTCTGCGTAGTTCGCATTCGTTACCTTAACAAGGATCGTTGCATCTGTGACATCTTTATACTTGGTCAGGTCTGTAGTCCAGGTTGTTCCATTATCATAACTGTACTCTACCTGATCTCCGTCTAACAGGTTCTCAACTTTGATCGTGTGATTCTTTGCATCATATACTCCATTATAAGAAGTTACTGCTATCGCTTTCTCACGATCTGATGCCGTGATTGTCAGTTTTCCTGTTGCATATGTTACGTTGTAGTTACCCTGTACTGCTTCGCCTGCTGGTGCGATCGTGTATGTTCCTACATTCTCACCAGTTTCTCTGCTGATTGTGTAAGTAACTGTATCATTTCCTAATGTTCCAACTGTATCAGCTTCGAATGTCGGATCAGAAGCTCCATAACTCTTACTGTAACTTCTTGCTGTTACTTTTACATCCTTCGGTGTGATCGTTACTGTTCCTTCCAGTTCTACCGGATTTGGATCATAGTTCGCATTCGTTACTCTCACTTTGATCGTTGTTTCCGTTACATCTGTGTACTGGGTCAGATCTGTGGTCCAGGTCTCTCCATTATCATAGCTGTATTCTACAACATCTCCGTCAAGTACGTTATTGACTGTGATCGTATGCTCGTTTGCATCATATTCTCCATTATAAGAAGTTACGCTCAGCTGACGGTCTTCCGGTCTGCTTCCTGCTGTGATTGTCAGGGTTCCCGGGGTGTACGTTACTGTGTAGTTGCCCTGTGTTGTTTCTCCACTGGCTGTGATCTTATAGTTTCCTACATTCTCACCAGCTTCTCTTGTCATTGTACGCTCGATCTTCTGGCTGTCCGGTTTTGCTTTTCCTTCCACTCCTGATGTCTCAGTTGCTGTGAATTCCGGATCATCACTACCGTATACTTTCGACTTGTCATCTGCTTTCACTACCAATGGGAATGGTGTGATTGTTACGGTTCCATTTAAGATTGTCTCTGACGGTGTGTAATTCTTGTTTGTTACCTTAACCTGAATTGCTACGCTTCCATCTGTGACATTCTTGTATTCCTTAAGGTCTGTCACCCAGGTCTTGCCGCCGTCATAGCTGTACTCTACCTGATCACCGTCTACTGTTCCGTTTACTGTGATCGTATGCTTCTTCGCATCGTATACTCCGCTGTATGAAGTTACGCTCAGTTCCGTCGTTCTCTGTGCTGCTACGATTGTCAGTGTTCCCGGGTTGTAGGTTACTTTGTAGTTGCCCTGCTTCTCATCGCCTGTTGATGTGATTGTATAAGTTCCTACATCTTCTCCACTCTTTCTGCTCAGCTTGTAGTCCACTTTGTCATTTCCAAGTGTTCCTTCTACTTTTGCAGTGAATTCCGGATCATCTGTTCCAAATGTCTTCTGACAACTGTTAGCTGTTACCGTTACTGGCTTCGGTGTGATTGTCAGCTCTTCAGTGTCTTCCAATTTACCAGTATACTTCTCACTAGTCACACGAACTTTAACCGTTGTACTATCTGCTACATTAGTAGCTGTAATCTCTGCCGGATTATCTGTCCATGTTCCGTCCGCTTTCTGATATTCGATCTTGACTCCATCAAGATTGGATTCTACTTTTTTACCGGATACTGTTGCTGTTCCTGCTGCATGTGCTTCTCCATTATAAACTTCTTTCACATCAGTCGGAGTCAGCGTGATGAAGTCTTCTATCTTCTGTTCTTCCCAGTTTGCCGTAATCGTTACATTATTATTAGGCATCTGGAAGCTTTCTCCACTGTTAATAGAAGAAACTCCATCCAAGCCTTCAACAGTCCATCCTGTGAATTTATATCCTTTGCGTGTAGGTTCGGATTTAACAACAACATTCTCGCCTTCATTATGCTTCTCTGTTAATGATGATCCATCTGAAAAACTTCCACCATTTAAGTTATAAACAACCTGACGTCCAGCCACATATTTCGCATAGAAGTTAACATTACTATTTACAGTATATGGGAACGTTGCCGGTTGTGTAAGCTCTTGATCTGTATACCAACCAGAGAATGTGTATGTAGCACCATCCGTTCCTGTCTTTGTTGTCGGGAATGATTTTCCTGTTACTGACTCTGGATTAGTCTTATTTCCATTAATATAGCTCTTGCTTCCCTGATGTACATACTCTGTACTATTAGGATCACTACTCTTATCTAACAGATAATAATGAACAATTGAAACGCCTTTACAATTAACATCTACATTACAATCCAAATGCTTATCTGGATTCGAATAATTGTTTCTTGAAATCTTAGCTGGTCTTAATGTAATGGATACAACATCATCTTTTGTAATCGTCACGCCAAGCTGTTGTTCTACTGATGACTTGTAATTGTTAAATATCTGATTCCATGCTTCACTGTTTCTTGTTACAACATTCGTTCCATTCGGCCAGCTTACAACTCTCTGATCAACATTATCAAAACAGTTCTTGCCCCCTGTCCAAGTTGCTCCGGTAACATTAACTTTCGCAGTTCCATATGCCGGTCCCCAGTTTCCTGTATCATTTGAATTTGCATCTTTTGTAGGATCTAATAAATAATATACTGTTGCAAATTCACCGGCTACAGTAGTATCTTCCACTACTTGAATTATCTTTGTCGTAGAACAGAGAAGTGACTGTCCGCTATATACATTTGCAGTAACCGTTGCTTGTCCACGTCTTAATCCTGTTACCCTACCACTGCTATCTACAGTTAAGATATCTTCATTTGATGAACTCCACTGAACAGTTCCCTCTGCTCCAGCTGGTGTAAGTGTATAAGTCAGATTAATATCTTTAAACTGTGTAACAGAATCAGCACCATTGATTGTGATAGCTGTCGGTGCAACAGCTTCACTTACATGGATCGTATATGTAATAGTTTTTTTCTGCTGACCCTCAAAAAACGAATTCCATGTAATCGTATCTGTAATTGTAGCCTCTCCAGCTTTTTTTCCTTTTACGGAAATACTATTACTGTTCGACGCGTTTATAGATACAACATCGTTGCCTTTTTTTATTTTCCAACTATGAGTATATGTTGTCCAAGCTGATGATTTATACTCATTACTCAATGTTACCGTCTTACCGACTGTGATCCACTTTTCAGTATCAGTGTCTTCATGACTTTCTCCTGCAGTACTCGTTACCTGAGTATCTGCATCATTCTGATCTTCAGTTTCTTCTGTTGCAGTTGCATCTTCAGCCTTGTTCTCTGTTTTCTCGTCTTTCTTCTCTTCTGTCTGAGTTTCTACCTTATTATAAGTAACAGAAAAAACTTTTTCAGACTGGATATCTGTCACATTGTATGTAGAAACATTTCCGTTTACAGATGCAGGCTGAATCGCTGCTCCATTCTGATCTGTTACCTGCTCTACCTGATATCCATCTTTAGCAGTAACTTCGAAGCCAAAGCTTTCTCCTGCTGTTACTTCTTTTGCATACTGATTATTGCCATCATAGGTTACATCAGTTTTGCTGCCATCTGTATTCACTACCTTGACAGTACCGCCGTCCACATCACTCTTCTGGATCTTTACAGTTATTGTCTTTGCGACATCTGCCTGTGCTGTCTCTGTCTGCTGCGCATCAGCTGCCTGCTGTGTAGCATCAGACTGCGCAGTTACTGCAGCTTTATCTGCTGTGGCATTCTGATCCGGTGTTACTTCCTGGACGGATGCCTGCCCGCTGTCTTCCTTTCCTGTAGTGTCCTGTGTCTGGCTGTCCGCAGTCTGTTCTTCCTGCTGTGGCTGTTCTTCAGACACGCTGGTATCCTGGCTGCTCTCGCTGGCACTCATATGTGTGCCTAACTGATATATCGCGTTGGTGCTTACTAATGCGATTGCAAGAACTAACGCCAGCCACCGTTTCATCTTTTTCATATGCGTTTCCCCCTTCTTTTCTTGTTCGTGCATTCTATCTA
>ERZ894223.1263-NODE-1263-length-17801-cov-7.017243_pt1 | contig 17801 bp, 17 predicted proteins | sample MGYA00380293_ERZ894223 | MGnify/ENA primary metagenome ERZ894223 (study PRJEB32331, sample SAMN06328445) | human gut metagenome | biome: human gut microbiome; feature: stool | host: Homo sapiens | collected 2014-11-05 ...
GCAACACAAAAATTTTATATTTTTTTAATTGTCTACTTGACGGGATGCACACCAAAATATGACCGAGGAGTTTTTGTGATTATTTTTCTGGTAATAATTTTCCCATTGTGTTGGCGATGTCTTTTAACTTTTCAACAGAATAGCCTGTATATAAAATAATTTTGTCTAAAGGTTCTTCATTTTCAATCATCATCTGAGCAAGGGAATAGCTTTTTTTATCTTCGCCTAACGCTACAAGACCATTACTAAGATTACACATATTTTGCACCTCGCTTTCAAATTCTTCTGTCATTGCAATATGAAAATCATCGTTTAGACGCTGCTTTTTTTCTTCTGGAGATGTAGAGGGTGAGAAGAGTACATTTAGTAAATCAAGAATCTCCAAATCACTTTCTTTATCAGCATCACCAAGATTTAAAATAACAACTTCCATTAAATCATAACTTTCAGGGGAAGTGTAGGGAGTGCCATGTATGGTATCTTCAACAGTATGATATTTAAAAATACCATTTTTCCGCTTCTTTGCTGGGTCAGGACATATCCATATACTATATACTTTTTGAATTTTCTCATAATGTTCATCAGTAAACACTGTTCCGTATTGTTCAGAAATCATTCGAGCACAATAATAAAATCCTCGTGTTACTAATGGATAACCCGGTGTATCATTTAATTGGATTTCAAGATTTATAATGAGTTGTACAGGCTCATCACTGTCTGGTAGACAGGCTTTGAAACGAATATCATAGTATACAGTCTGTTCATTGATAGAGTTTGCTTCGGTGTTAAGTCCGTCAATTCGTTGGTTGCCATTTAATCGAGTGTTTTTATCGAGGTAATCTTGATGTACAGAGCGTTGTGATATTTCAATGTCTCCTGTTAAGCAGTTATCGCATATAAATTGAACACTATATTGCGAGAATTCTTTTGTACAGGATTTTAGTATCCATGCAATAACAGCGTTATAAGTTAATAGTTTTTTTGCACATTCATCATACTTGGCTCTGTCTGCGGTTAAATCAATAGTATGTGCAATATTTGTTTGTTTTAAAATTACAATCACCTCCGATATACTGATATTATGTAAGTCTATGTTAACATAATTATCTTTAATTCGCTATACTTAATCTTAAGAAAATGTAAATAAATTCCAACAATGTAATGACTAAATTTAAAAATATTAAGTGTATAGTGTAATACTGTCAGGCTTGGGATATATCTGAGGTGTCATTGGAACATAGGAAATATCCTCTTTTTAGCGAAAGTAAATAAATTCAGTGATATATTATAAGCTTGTATACATTATAATCTTACATCATGCATTTATGCATGAGACTTTTTTCATTGTGGTAAAAAGAAAGGGGGATTGCAGGAGCGTATCAGGATGATAGATTAAAAAAGAAACCGACATAAAGCCGGCTTCAAAAGAGAGGAAAGTATGAAAAAAATCTATCAAAAATCTGTTGTTGTTTTTGATGGTTTTATGATACTGGAAATTTGTGAACAGGTTGTGAGCAAAGAATGAAGATAATCTGACGAAAAAAGAAATTGCTGACGTTTTTCTGTAAGAAATGGAATAGGGCAGTAGTATCAAAAGAAACCTATAACGAAATAGTGTCAAAAGTGGACCGTTGGGTTTGGCAAATCATATAAAAGTGAGTGTCAAATCTAACGGTCGTTTTTTGTGATATGGAAAGGAAAAGAATCATGGGAAAGATTTATGGGTATGTGCGAATTTCAACTAAGAAACAAAACATGGATAGACAGATTCGGAATATTCAGAAAGAGTATCCCGAAGCTGTCATTATAAAAGAAGTGTATACAGGAACAAAGTTTCAAGGTAGAAAGGAATTAAATAAACTGATAAAGCAATTAAAGGCGGGGGATACCATAGTCTTTGATTCAGTATCAAGAATGAGTCGTGATGCGGAGGAAGGGTTTCAAGTATATCAAGATTTATATGAGAAAGGGATAGAGCTTATCTTCTTAAAAGAGCATCATATTGACACGATAACATATAAGTCTGCTATAAATAACGGGATTCCGCTTACAGGGACGAATGTGGATTACATTTTGGAAGGTGTCAATAAGTATCTGCTGTCACTAGCAAAGGAACAGATAAGACTAGCGTTCTTACAGTCACAAAAGGAAGTTACGGATTTGCGGCAAAGAACAAAGGAAGGAATTGAGACAGCCCGGATAAATGGAAAAAAGATAGGTTTAGCATCGGGAACAAAGCTTATTACAAAGAAATCTATCGAATGTAAGGAAAAGATTCAGAAATATAGCAGAGATTTTGAGGGGATGCTGAGTGACAAAGAGTGCATACAGCTTATTGGAATTGCAAGAGGGACGTATTATAAATATAAAAGAGAAATAAAAGACGGAATTTGTTAAAAAAGCAATGACAAATATAGCAAAAAGTGGTAAAATCAATACAAATAATTTAGGAGAAGATAATATAATGAAACAAAACTTAAGACTTACGAGAAGTGAAAAAGAAATTATGGATAAATTTTGGGAGAAGGAAGAAGGATTCACATGTTCAGAGATTGTAGATGCCTTGCCAGACAGATCATGGCGTAAATCCTCTGCTCATTTGCTAATCAATGCCCTATTAAAGAAAGAGTTTCTTGAGGTATCTGGATTTAAGAAATCAGCAAAGAATTATGCAAGAGTTTTTAAGGCAAAATTTTCTTATACAGATTATGCAATTAAAATTATCATGGCGGGTTCAACAGACGATAACATAAGAAAGCTGATATATAAGCTGATTAATGAAGCAACATTAGAAGAATTAGAGGAAATGAAGGCAATTATAGAGTCACAAATAATTATGTGTAAGTCAAAAAGAAAAGACGTTTAATAGACTTATCTCTGCATAATCAATATAAGTTATGCAGAGATAAATCTTTTCTAAGTAAACTGTTGAAGTATATCCGCCTGCTTTATGTAAATTTCCATTTGGATCTTGGTCTTCTGTGACTGCTCTTGCATCAACCACATCATCAACTGTTAAAATCCTTTGCATCACAAATTCTTCTGATGGATTCACGACCTGCTTATATTGTTTCTTGCTATTTTCCAAATTAGTATATGCCGTTGTCAACACTGTTAATTCATCTGAATAATCTACTGGCGCACTAAGTTCTTTTGTTTTGCTGAGAATATCTTTTGTGCTTTTGGGCATTTCTTCTATTACAATCTCTGATGCTCCCGCATTTTTAAGAGCTTCTTTTGCAGCGTCGATTGTAGTTTCATCAAGTGGCTTGTCTTCATTATCAACTAATTCCTGAAGTTTTTTTATTTTTCCATCCAACTGGTCGTTCTTTTCTTGTATATCGCCTACAACAACATTGTATGCATCTACCGCTTCCTTATGTGGTTTAAAATATCCCAAATATGCTCCAAGACTTCCTGCAATCACTGCAATGACTACAACCACTGCTACAATTATTAACTTTGTTTTCTTCTTCATTTACTTTCATTCTTCTTTGTATTGTTTTGATTTATCGTACAAACTTTAGCCTTTTTTCTGACTAATACCAGCACTCCTCCCCCTTTTCTATTTTTCGTATCATCGCTTCATTCTCTCTGGGCAAGTATCGCAATTTTTATTGTTTATCCAAATACTCAGCAAGCGAATTCGCAATGTACTCTTTTTGACCATTCGGCATTGACTGATATATCCTCCCCGTCTTATCCTGCCATATAACAATTCCGTCAATACCTGCATTCTCTACTACGTACCAATTATCTGGGACAAATGGGTTCAATTCTCGTTCTTCCCTTGTATTACAAACAACATCTAATCTTTTTTTATCACATATACCAGTCAATTCATGGCCATCAAAAACTGCAATGCCAAATGATGACACATACTCAACATAGTCCTTTGCAAACAAAACATTCAAATCTTTTTCTGCCTGCCTAATTAAATCTAAAGAGGCTGGTGAATACGTTATCAAATCTGGTTTGTTTTGAATCAACTTCACTATATTCATTTCTAAATTCCTCCATTGACTACTTGCTTCGCATAATCTTTCCAAAAATGTCTCTTTATCGTACTCCACCCACTTTGACTCGATGGATTATCAAACCCATCTGTTAATGTATTCCAAATTGTAACATTTCCTTTTCCTCTATGCTCTTCCTTTGTTAATATTGCAAGCGGAGAATCATTTTTTTGCCCGATATGATGCAATTCATATCTATGTCCGGTCGGGTCAATTGGTGCATATCCCGCCTGCATAAGCTGCAAATTAGTTTTTCCTGTCACATCATCAACATAATTCAAATCAATTTTCCTTATTAAGGCAGTTTTCCCATCTACCATTTGTGCTGTCAGACCAGAGGATTTACAAATCTCATACTGTTCCATTGAATTAAATTTAGAAATCAATTCAACTGGATATTTTGACTCTTTTTGTATAGTCGCCACTTCACTCATGGTCAATCCACCTTTAGTTCCTGATTTAAGTAGAAAGGCTTCTTCTCCGCCACCTGTAATTGCACCTGTAATTGCTCCCCACTTGAAGCCTTCACTGCCAGTCAATGCAGCGGCATCCAGTGCTTCATTCATATCTCCGGTCTGATATCCTCTAACAATACCTGCTGAAACTGCTGAAAAAGTTCCCGATGATACTGCAAAGACCGTTGCAGATTTAGCCGATGCAGCAAAAACTGCTGTCATTGCTGTCGGTGCACCTGCACTGACCACTGATACTGTAACGCAAACTAAAATTACACCGGTTCCTATTGCCACATTTTTTATAACTTGTTGACTATCTGCATCTGCGACTTCTTGTAATTTTTCTACAGTTGTCGTGCCTTCATCACTCAAATTGAAAATATATCTATCGCCTTGAAAGAAACCATTTAATTCTTCTAGCGTATATCCAAAATATATATTGGGTTGAGAATTATAAGCAGTCTCCTCAAGATATTCCTTTGACAAATAAGTGGTCCGAACTTTCTCAACAACATATTTTTCGCTATCTAGATTATTGACAGTTTCCTCATACACCTTATCTTTTACATATGTTAAAAGTGCATCATCATCCATTCCAGAAAATTCAATGTTCGATTCTTCAAAATTTGTTATACTCTTAGCATTGCTTATTGTGCCCGTATCTTTATCAGGATTGCTAGAAGAGCATCCTGTCAACCCTATAGCAAGACATAAGATGAAAGCCATTATCTTCTTCACTGTTCATCATCCTCCTCCGCAATACTTTTCTTTTTCTTATGTTTAATACCAACAAACAGTGCTACAACTAACAAAGCCCCCACCACAGCTATAAGATACTTTAAATTAAATGCTTTATTTGTTGCTTTCTCAGAATTTTCTGATGAACTTATCGTTCTGTCTGAAGAATCTACAACTTCTGATTTTTTCGCTAAAGTTAATGTTCCCTCATCATCTATTGTCGCACCTTCTGAAATCAATTTATTGATTTCTTCGATTGAAAGTCCGGATGTCATAACAGCTTTCATCAGATTATTTGTTCCTACATATATTTTCTTTGTAGTTTTTTGATTCGTGTATTGATTTGTAGCAGTTATCGTATAAATCCCCTCTTCTGTATACTTTTCTCCATCTTTTGCCGGTGCATTAGAACGAGTATCCTCTACCAAACCGTTTGCACTATCCGTCAAAACTTCACGTTTAACATTTATCTGAAGATAACGAGATTTTGCCAAATCTAACATAAATCCATTTTCAGTCATAGAACTATTTGTCAATTCACTCCCTGTTGAGATATCCAATGGATACACCATGCAATTTCCATTTCTGACTGAAAAAGTAAAGAAGATTCTATAATGACCTACTTTGTCAATCAACTGATCTGACGTTACTTCATAATCCAATGCAACTTCATAATCTCCTTCTTCAAAAAGTTGCACCTTGGTATCTGCACCAACAGAAGTATTTGCTGCCAAATAGTTTTTATATACCTGTGGTTCTGATGAATTATTATTGTAATCCGTATACCTAATGATTAATGTTCCTTTTCCAAAATCTGTCCTTTCTGTTTCAAAATATTTGTCATATCCTTCTGTGTCATCAGTTATTTTTAAATCTTTATCGCCATTTAATTCGTTGATGTTCTGATTTAAATTGAACCAAAGGGTAACTTTATCGCCCACATTTTTCAAGAACACGATATTTCCATCAGATTCTTTCACTTTATCCGTAAATCCACTCACAAAAAATTGTCCAATATCCCAATTATAATGAATATCTTTTTTCTCTATCTCTGAACTTCCCGAATAACCATCAAATTCCTGTACTCTTGTTTTCTTTCCTAACGCATATGTTTGTTCTGACTCAGAAACTTCTTGTTCTGTAGACGGAGAATATGCATAAAACTCATATACTTCCGCAGTTTTTTTATATTCATAGTCTTTTACAGGAACAAATGCAATTTTTTTTATTTTTTCCAGTTTTTCTGTTTTATAAGCAACAATAATTCGATAATAGCACCCATTCAATATCTGCACATCTGTTGTTTTATACAAAGTTTCTGTTCTAACAGGTTCGTCATCAAAAGCATTAGTCAGGCACTTTATATCTGTCCAGTTTTTTCTGTCTTTTGATGTCTGAATTATGATTGCACCCTTTAATATTTTTTTATCTAATTTGTTACCATCTAATTTTTTCCCTTTATCAGCAACAAGATGCCACTTTTTCTCTTCAGCTTTTAACAAAGCATCACTGTATGTATAGTAAAGATCCAAATTTCCTGAAGTGACTTCATAAGCAGGGACACCATTTTTTTCTGAAACATTTCCAATATTCCCCAAAAGGGAAAACTCTCCATATGTCTCTACTTTATCCGTGGAAGAAGATTTATCAGATTCTGAAATATCATAATCATCGTTCTTATCAAATTCATATACTTTCCCCACAATTGCATTTTTTTCTGATTTAGTAAAAGCATTGACTGAATATAGAGTTGTAAGCGCAACAACACATAATATCATCGTTGATATTTGCATATAAAGTTTCTTTTTAATCTGTACTTTTCTCATTTATTTTCCCTCTAAAGTATATTTCAAAAATTATTTTATTCCTATCTCTTCCTGTAAAAAACATACCATCTTTTTTACTTTATATTATCATAGAATCTTTTATCTTCCAATAATCGATATTTGTGAAAACCAAAGAACAAAAAAGAAGCACTGACCGTCACTGCAGTCAATGCCTCTTCTTATGCTTTGCTTACGAAAGAGATTTCAATATACCTTTTATTACTTTTCTTAATTTCAATCCATTTTTCAGTCCCAGACGATAAAAAAATTCTTCTGTATCTGCTCCACTGCTGAATATCATAAACCATTTTCTTATTTTTATCCGTAAATTCTCAAATCACAATGATACACCATCTTCCTGTAATAAGATAAAAATTCCATCACAATAAGGAGGATAAGCCGATGGGAATTATTAAATCAATCGTAACTATCATTATTGTCATTACAGGAAGAAAGGGAGGAAAGTAAGATGGCAGCAAATGTAGAAAGTATGTTTTATACAAGAACGGCACCCTGGCATGGATTAGGAGTCAGGGTAGAAGAAGTACTAGGGTCTAAAGAAGCATTGATTCAGGCAGGACTCGACTGGAAAGTAGAGCAGACCGATGTATATGCAGCATCAGGAGAAAGAATTTCAGGATATAAAGCCAATATCCGAGATATTGACCGTAGCGTATTGGGAATCGTGGGTGACAGATATAAGATTGTCCAGAATGAAGAAGCTTTCGCTTTTACAGATGGATTGTTGGGAGAAGGGGTAAAGTACGAAACTGCCGGAAGTCTTGCCGGAGGGAAAATCGTCTGGATGCTTGCAAAACTTCCAGAGAAATACATTATCTCTGGAGATGCTATTGAGCCATATCTAGTGTTCTGCAACTCTCATGATGGTTCAGGTGCAATTCGTGTCGCTATGACACCTGTGCGTGTTGTATGCCAGAATACACTTAATCTGGCATTAAAAGGTGCAAGCCGTGTATGGTCCGCAAGACATACAGGCAATGTAATGAATCGCATGGATGAAGCAAGAGAGACATTACAGCTTGCCAATGCCTATATGTCACAATTAGGACGCTCTATTAATGAATTACAGGCTAAGAAGCTTACGGATAAGAAAGTACTTGCTATGATTGATTCTCTGTATCCAGTCAGTGAGGATTTAAGCGAGATGCAGAAGAAAAATAATTTAAAACAGCAAGAGACATTAAAAGCCTGCTATTTTGATGCACCTGATCTGCAGGGAGTAGGAAAGAATGGGTATCGCTTTATTAATGCGGTATCCGATATGGCTTATCATGGTAAACCATTACGTCAGACAAAGAACTATAATGAGAATTTATTCAGGAAAACGATTGACGGTCTGCCAGTCTTAGATAAGACATATCAGATGGTGTTATCGGCATAAGGGAGGGGATACAGTTGAAGCCAGTAAAAGACGTAGTTGAAGGGAAAATTCTTTCAGAGATGAAAAAGTACAGACAATCAAATAGTTTTGCAGCCACTATAACCGGCTGTGATACTGGAGATACAGAAAACACAGGACATCCGGTCTATGAAATTTTCTGTATCATTTTAAAGAAATTTGACCCAGTACTCTTAGAAAAGTTATTAGGAGTAGCAGATTTATTTGAATACTTAAAGCAGTTATGGAACAAGTCAGAGAAAACAGAAGAAAAGAAAGGTGAGGAAAGATAATGAAAGCGAAAATGTCAGAACAGGAAGTATTAAAGAAAATCGTAAAAAAGAGTTTATTTGTAAAGCTGATTAACACAGAAAGAAATGAGGCATTAATAGAGAAGTGCATATCAAAGGAATTTTTAGATCTTTCCGCAGTTGTAAGAGTTGTTCTGAAAATGGATAAGGAAGGAATGTCTTCAATGGCATTATCAAAAAAGGATGCTGAAAACTTGGGTATGACCGAGGAAGAAATTTATGAGGCTGCATTGGCAAATACATTAAGACTTTTCCCACCTAAATTAATGAATTTAGGGCGATATGTAGAAATGAGTATTGGAGCAGAGCTTCCACTTGGAGAAGATGAAGTAACAACATACATCCTTACCAATCAAAAGGAAGTGGATGGGGCAGTCTATTTTATGAGTCCAGAAGTAGTTGGAGCCATTGCCGAGGCATTAGAAGATGATTTATATATCCTTCCATGTTCCGTAAATGAGGTTCTTCTTATAAGAGCAAGTGAACTGGAAGATGGAGTCGATGAACTGAAGGAAATGGTTCGAGATGCCAATGAAACCGTTGTATCCGAAAAGGATATTTTAAGTTATAGCGTATATTATTACGATAAAGAGAATGGTATTACCATTGCAGCATAAAGGAAGGGGCGGTTAAAGATGAAATATGATATTGTATGTTCCACTAAGAACTTATCGACATCGGAATGGCTTAAAATGAGGACTATCGGAGTCGGGGGTAGTGACGCAAGTATTATTGCCGGATGTAATCCTTACCGTAGCATCTCTGAATTATGGCAAGAAAAACGTGGGGAAATTCAAGTTAGAGAAGAAGAATCCGAAGTAACACATTTCGGTAAGGTTCTTGAAGATGTCGTAAGAAAGGAGTTCATCCAACGTACAGGCTTAATGGTACGAAAGAAAAATTCAATTCTTAGAAGTAAAAAATATCCTTTTATGATTGCAGATTTAGATGGTGTCGTCAGTGAGTTTGACGGCACTTATTCTATTTTTGAAGCAAAGACCGCTATTGAATTTAAAAATAATGACTGGAAGAATGGAGAGATTCCTAAAGCTTATCAGCTACAGGTTCAGCACTATCTGGCAGTTACAGGTTTTCAGAAAGCGTATATTGCGGTTCTGGTCGGCGGAAATAAATTCTATTGGACGGAAGTATACCGGGATGAACAGCTTATCAAGATGCTGGTAAGCATGGAATCGCATTTCTGGCATTGTGTTAAGATTGGTGAAGAACCAGATGTTGATGCATCTAAAGCTACAAGTCTTTATTTGGGAGCAAAATATAGTAATACAAAGGTTGGTTCTATCATTGATCTAGATGAGCAGATGCTTTCAGCCATCGAAAAATATGAGGAAATAAGAGTAGAATTAGATTCATTAACAGAGCAGAAACAGCTTATTGAAAATCAGTTGAAATCTGCATTAGCAGAAAATGAAGCAGGCAGAGTAGGAGGACACATCGTAAAGTGGAAACCAATAGTTCAGACTAGAATTGATTCTAATAAACTCAAAAAAGAACACAAAGAGATTTACGATGCCTGTAAAAAGGAAGTAAGCTATCGTAAGTTTTCAGTAGCATAATAATAAAAATATAGTGAGAGGGTATCTATAATGGTATCCTCTCTTTTTTGGAGGTATAAAATGAAGAAGATTCGGGAATTAAGAGCAGATGAGATTGAAGTTCGTGTAGGTGTTGTTAGGAAAAACGGTATATCATTATTGCTGTACAAAGATGCACGTTGTGATATGAATATATTAGATGAAACATTCGGAATCGCGGGCTGGCAACGGAAACATGAACTGATAAACGGGGCGTTATTCTGTACGGTTAGCATCAAAGACGAGAATGGAGAATGGATTTCTAAACAGGATGTAGGAGTAGAGTCTTACACCGAAGCAGTAAAAGGAGCAGCATCCGATTCTTTTAAACGTGCCTGTTTTAATATCGGCATAGGTAGGGAGCTTTATACCACCCCATTTATCTGGATTCCATCAGACAAAGTAAGTATTGCAGAGGACAATGGAAAGCTAAAAGTAAGAGATTCTTTTAATGTGTCATACATTTCCTATGATGAAAATGGGAAAGTCATTAAAAGTCTGGAAATCCGCAATCAAAAGAATGAGATTGTATGTCAGTTTAACATGGGGAATAAAGTTTCTAAACAGGCTTCTCAAAAGGCAAATAAAAACCAGCTTTCCGATTATCGTATGGGAAAACTGTATGATGAAATGAAACGTACCGGTGTGACAGAACAGCAGATTGTAGAACGCTTTCATGTATCTTTGGCGAATTTAACAGAGAGAGATTATAAGAGGATAATGAGTGCGTTAAAGAATACAGATACAAGAGCAGCATAAGAAAGGAGATTATCATGGAGAAAAATAAGTTTATTGAAGAATTATTCTATGAATTATCGTGCCAGTTAGGTAAAGAATTTGAGATGAAACAGAAGCGTGTCTGGAAAAATAACGGTGTATCTTATGAAGGATTGGTTATTGAAAAGCTGGAAGAAGAGTTATCGCCTGTTGTTTCTTTAGACAGGTGCTATGAAGATTTTCAGGCAGGAATCAGTGTGCAGGAGATTAGCGAGCAGGTTTTAAAAGAGTACCGCAGGACAGCGGGGAACATTTCGTTATTAAGTCAGCAGGATATATGGAGTTATGAGCGGATTAAAGACCGGCTCTATGTAGAGATGGTAAACAAAGAATGGAACGAGCAGTATTTGGAGCATAAATACTATGTTCCATTTCTTGATTTAGCGGTCGTGTATTACATAGATACACAGACAGATTACAAAGAGGCTCCGTCACATCGAGGGACTGCGGTAACAAAGGACATTTTTAAAATCTGGTCGGTAGAGCCGGAAGTAATATGGAAACAGGTTTTAGAAAACATGGGAAAAGAAAGCCTGTTTTTGATGCTGATCGTGACAGAGGAAGAAAATTCAATTATGACTTTGGAAGATGTTTTGCAGAAAAATCAAGGAGCATTAGCCTTATTACAAAAGAGTGTCTTAGATGAAGCAAAGAAAAAGATTGGAGAGTCATTTTATATGCTGCCTGTTTCAATTTTTGAGTTAATGATAGTTCCCGAAAGCCAGGCAGATGAAGTAGAGGAGATGAAAAAAGCAATTATTGAATTTAATAAAGAACTGCCAGCGGAATACCTTCTTTCAAATAGTGTGTATTATTATGGAGACAAGGGGGAGGCAGAGGTAGCAGGATAGATATTTTGGTAATTCATATGTAATAAAAAACGGAAGAAAGCAAGATGTTTCTTCCGTTTTTTATTTAGACTCTTTTTTTGAAGAGTAGATTTTATGGAACATCTGTATATACTGCTTAAATAAATCTAATTCTGCATCTGTTCCAGACTGCAAAGAATGGATCAAAGAATCCGGAAACAAGTCAATATATTTATTGGAAGAACGGCGACCAAGAATAAGATAGTCAAGGGTGACATGGAATAAATCGGCAACTTCAATAAGCTTTTCGATAGATAAGCGGGCATTACCACATTCAATCGCACTACAATGTCTGACGGAAATATTTAATTTTTCTGCAAGCATTGCCTGAGTCATATGATTTTCCTTACGAAGTTTAGCGATTCGCTCACCCATTAACTTATTTAAATTCTCCATTCTCTCATCCTCCTTTTTTTGAAATCATATAACTATTATATCGACTTGAAAGAATAGAGAAAATGAATTAACACAAGGGATAATATAGAATAAATATATCTATAAAATTAAAAAAATAATAAGAAAATAGATGCAATAATTCGTGCTTATAGATATAATAGATGTATATAGTGATGTATAAAGGGGGAAAGTAGAAAAAAGTAGAAATAAGAAAAAAGAGTAGCCATATAAGCAACAAACAGAGAGGAGAAAATAAGATGAAGAAACGAAATATTCTATTTAATTTGTTGGTTTTTGGAATTTTAATTTTAGGGTTACATATCAATGCCAATGCACAGGAAACAAGTGTGCCAGATGGATACACGGGGATTTATAATATTGCAGATTTGGACGGAATCCGTAATAATCCATCTGGAAAATATATTCTTATGAATGATATTGATATGACCGAAGATACAAAGAAAGGCGGAGATTGGGATAATGGAATGGGCTGGACTCCAATCAAAGAATTTACGGGAGTATTAAATGGTAATGGACATCAGATTATTGGAATGAATATTTATACGGAGGGGTCAATAGAAAAAGATTGTATAGGATTAATTGGAAGTCTTATTACGACAGAAGACTCAGATGAAGACTCAGATGAAGAAGGAGTTGTTGAAAATTTAGGGCTGATAAATGTAACAATTAATGCTAATGCAGAGTATATCGGAAGTATTGCTGGATATTCAAATTCTGGTAAAATAAGGAATTGCTATAGTTCAGGAAAGATAAGAACATTAAACCAAGGAAATAGTGATTCTGTCGGAGGAATTGCAGGAAGGTCTTCTTGGGCACAAGAGATAAAAAATTGTTTTAGTATGATAAATATAGTTATTGAGAGTCAAAATACGAGTTGTCAAGCAGGAGGAATTTCAGGCAAAGGTTATTGGTTTAATGAGATCGAAAATTGTTATTTTAGGGGAAAAATAACAGGTACAACACATTGTTACGGTATTACGGATTCGTCTGCTAAAAACTGTTTTTATTTAAAAGAAGGTGTGCAGCAAACTGCGGATACGAATGGTGTAAAAGCTCTTACGGATGCTCAGATGAAATATTCACAGGTTTTCACAGGGTTTGATTTTAATAATATTTGGAATATTGATTCATATAGCAATTATCCATATCCACAGTTAAGAAATAATCCATATATTAAAGTGAAAAGCCTGCAGCTTCTTTCTAAGCCATCCAAAACAGTTTATCAGCAAGGAGAAAAATTGAATTTGGATGGTTCAGTTGTGAGAATAATGTATGATGATGGAAATAATGTAAATGCAGTTATTTCAGATGATATGTTGGATTCTTATGATATGAAAAAATTAGGAACACAAACTATCTCTGTTCAATATGGTGGGAAAAAAGTATCTTTTGATATTGATGTTAAAGAAATATTTGCATCATCTATAAAATTAAATCAGTCTAAAATTGATGTGAAAAAAGGAAAAACTTATCAACTAAAGGCTACAGTCTATCCGACAAATACAACAAATCAAAAACTGACATGGACTAGTGATGATTCATCTATTGCAACAGTAAATAGCAGTGGGAAAATTACAGCAAAATCAGCTGGAACAACTACTATTTGGGTAAGTACGGTAAATGGAAAAACAGCAAAATGTGTTGTAAATGTACAAGTTTTAGCGGTGAATCTTAATATAATTCCAGATGCAATTACATTAAAAGAGGGGCAGTCGAAACAATTAAAGGCCGTAGTATCTCCGATTGATACTACAGAAAGGGTTAAATGGCATTCCTCAAATCCTAAAATTGCTAAAGTAGACCAGACAGGTAAGGTTACGGCATTAAAATCGGGAGAAACGGTAATCTATGCAACAACAGATAGTTTAGATTATTGGGCTGGTTGTAATGTTCGAGTAAAAAAAGCAGCTACCAATAGTGGAAATATTAGTGTGTCCAAAACAGTGATTAAAAAAGTTTCTGCGTTAAAGAAGAAACAAGCATTGATAAAATATAAAAAAGTAAAAGGAGCTTTCAGCTATCAGGTTCAGTATTCTATGAAAAAGAATTTTGCAGGAGCAAAGACAAAAACAGCAAAAGGAAATTCATTAAAGGTATCTGGATTAAAAGTAAAGAAAAAATATTATTTCAGGGTACGTGTATGTAAAAAGGTAAATGGAAAGACATATTATTCTGGCTGGAGCAACGTAAAATCTGTTAAAGCAAAAAAATAAAGTGATTTAGTGGGAGTGCAGGAGGTCAAGGATAAAATGATTTCATGCACTTTTTACTATTAGAAAATTGAATATAATGAGGTATATGGTATGAAAAAGATAGCGAAAGTATTAGTGGGACTGTTTGTAATAATGGTATTGCTCTCTATGTGTTCTGCTTGGGGCGATGATGATGAATCAAGTGAAGAACAGACAACGAAAGTGGTACAAGAAACAAAAAAAACAGAGAGTACTAAGAAACAGAAAACAACAACAGAGGAAAAATTACCAGATTTCAGCCAAGAAGGAGTTGAAAAACTTATTGGGAAATTATACAAAGGTAAGAAATTGGAAGATATAGATGCGGACAGAATGCGACAGACGGGAGAGGATGTTTTCCTAGTGGCATGGGAAGATATATTGTATTCTAAAGTGTTTAAAGATGGGGATGATTGGTCTAAAGATAAAAGCAAAAAATTCACCAAAATGGTGAAAGTATATTCTGACTTTTGGGGAAATACAAAGAAAATAGATGATTTAATTTCTAATCAAAAAGTATTAGACCAATGCTTGGCTGACAGAGAAAGCATAGATATGAGCAAGTATGGCTTTGATATTTATGGGGGAAGGCTAGATAGTGAAAATTTTTATATTACGCAAAGATTAAGCTCTGAGTATGACGATACAATTTTAGGAGCGATTGCAAAAGGAATGGAAGAAGCTGAGTCGGGACCTTCTTCAAACTGGGTGGCTTATAATGTGACAGATGGTGGATTAAGAGGAGATGAAAGATGCATTATTCATTGTAATGAAGAAAATCCATTCTCAGAAGCAGGAATTTATACGATTTCTTATGTGGATATTGGAGATACAACACCAGTGACAGATTCAAAAGGATTTACTTCTAATCCTCCATTATATTACATGGTTACTGACACATCTACTTTTGAAGAGGATGAAGAAAAGATTACAGAAATAGAAGAAAAGGAAACGACTGCAAGAGATGCTATTGTAATGAAAATAACTGGAGAGGGAGAAGATGACCCCGGAGAGAATAGCGATGAATCAGAAGCAGGCGAAGAACAAGATTCTTCCACGGATGGTGATTACATATTAGAGGGTAGTGATTCCAGATACATTACAGAAAAAGAAGTAGAAAATCTCAGCGATGCAGACCGTAGACTGGCTAAAAATGAAATATATGCACGACATGGGAGAATGTTTGATAGTGCAGATTTACAAGATTACTTTGAATCAAAAAGCTGGTATAAAGGAACGGTAAAGCCAAGTGATTTTGATGAAAGTGTTCTTAACAAATATGAAAAAGCTAATATTGATTTAATAAGTAGCATGGAATAAGGGTATAATGGGAAGAATCTTTATAAGGGTTCTTCCTGTTTTTATATGCAAAAATATTTATTGTACAGAATTTAAAATTAATCTGTAAAAGAAAGAATGAAACCGTTTTAAACAGTAGTAAACACATTTTTAAAAATAAAATGAGAGAGGTGTTAATTTATGTATGAGTATATTCCAGAGATAATGACATTTAAAGAATGTCAAAATATTTTAAGAGTTGGAAAAAATACATTGATTGATTTAATACATACGGGAAAGATACAGGCTTTTAAAGTGGGAAGTCGATGGAAGATAACAAAGCAGGCAGTAATTGAGTTTATCCAGTACAGATAAGTCAACTGGAAAGCGATATTAAGAATAAGTAGTTTATGCAAATAAAAAATACAGCATAGAGATAGATTAAAAGCTCTTTGCTGTATTTTTTATTTAAGGAAACAGTGTATTAATTATAGTCTTTGGTCGGTGTCCTGTTTTTGGACATCGGCATTTTTTAGATAATCAAATTCACAAAAATCGGCTTGTTCACAAGGAAAATTAGAGAATACAAATACTGTACTGTTTGTTCGTAGTAATCGTGATCTGCCAACTGCTTGCTCCAACTCTGAAGAAATCAGATAGAATTGGATTCGCTGTAAAATCTCATTTTTATATGACATCATACGAAAACGATCCCCTTTATAATTAACACGGCGGTTTTTGTATGAGTTAGTGCTGCTTTCCGATATATCAATAGTACAGGCAATCAATTCGTATAGATATGTTGGAAAATGTGGAGTACCTATAATTACTCCATTTTTTCCAGAATAACAATCTGTTCCGGCGAGATTACCAAAATGTAATGTATTCTTTAATTGTAGGTCTTTTTCATACTTTTTAAAAGTAATGCCATAGGTTACGTTATAAGTGTAAGAAAGAATCTTTTTGAATAACATAGTCGGAGTTGAATAAGATAAATCATTGGATTTTATGATGTTTTTTATCGTATTTCGGCTCATAGAATATGCAGGATATTGGATTACATTTCCCATATATGCTGCTTGCTTAACTTCATGAAGAATGAATTCTCTTGTAGGAAAGAATAATTCATAAATAACATTATCTAACGTCGCAGACAGTATAATTAACTTACATTTGGGAAATTTAATCGGAGGAAGATATTTAATACAGTCTTTCTGTCGCATATAGCATCCAGCCTTTAGAAATTCTGTAAGATTGTCGTTAGCCTTGCATTTTTCTATTGTTTCAATATCGAGTTCGATACGACCGTAGGTTTCTTTCTTATAGCATTTTCCTTCTTGCAAATCTAATAAATTTTCTATCTCTAATCTGGCTTCATATGATAACCTAGATTCTTTTAAGACATTTTCAAGAGTAGAAATTTTAACAGACCCTACTCTTGTGAGCATACTATTGTATAAAATGTCTTCATCTATTATTATTTCAAATTTTTTCAAAAGTTTAGTTGGAAGTGAAAGAAAACGAGCATGTGTCATAATAACACATTTAGATGTTTTTTCTAAATAATCTTCAGGGTGTAAATACTTATTAAAAGCATCTGAGGGACGTTCTGTAGCACCTGATAAAAAGAACTCATCATCTATAGAAGCTTCTAATTCCATACAAATTTCTGCTATTGCTTCATGTGCCTCATCAAAATTTCCTTCTTCATAATATTTTTTTAGAGTTTGCTTTGTAGCAGGTTCGAGCATCAAATCATTAAGAGCTGGGATGTCTAATACTTTATCTTTTCCTATCTTTTCTTTCAGCTCATTTTTTAAATTACTTGTAGGGACTGCGATTAATAGTGGTTTTTTAAATCTCGAAGATTTGATTAAATTAATATATAG
>ERZ894223.1279-NODE-1279-length-17644-cov-7.009210_pt1 | contig 17644 bp, 13 predicted proteins | sample MGYA00380293_ERZ894223 | MGnify/ENA primary metagenome ERZ894223 (study PRJEB32331, sample SAMN06328445) | human gut metagenome | biome: human gut microbiome; feature: stool | host: Homo sapiens | collected 2014-11-05 ...
ATCCTGTATCATAATTCTCATCAATTCCTCTCAGTATGCGAAGCAACACTTCTCGAATCGCTTCAGTCTCCAGACTTTTTCTCTGCTTTTGGAAAGCATTCACAGCTAAGCCGGAAACAAACCAATACAAGTATAGTATCTCTTCCATAGTATATTCCAGGTCAAATTTCATGCTTACTTCTCGAATCACACTTTCACTGAATTGATAGGCATTATCCTGATACTTCTCTATCTGCGGAAGTGTTGTATGCCGATGTAAATATTTTTTATGTCTTTCAATCATTATTGCCAAATAATAATATATGTTTACAAATTCATTATCTCCAAAGTGAATCTCAAACTTTTCTTCTGTTTTTAATATAATGCCATATAATCCATCAACTTCTACTCCTCCAAATTCTTTCCTGTCACGAATAGATTTGACGTTTACTGAATGATTTATCTTTAACTGCAGAATAACTTTGGCAATACGTATGTCTCGTTCCTTTCCTTCTACAAAAAGTCCTAGATTATTGCGCAACAAATGCAGATGATATCTGTCCAGAAAACTTTCAACCATATTCAACTCTCTAGTAATTACGCTTCTGCTATAGTACAGACTCTCACAAAGTTCTTCAATAGAAATATACCTATTTAAATTCAATAAAAAATCTGCGATCTCATATTTCTTACAATTATTCGTTTCCGGTATTTCATTAATCGCTAGATTATACAGCCAATATTCTTTTTCCGGCGGTATTTCCAACCATATTCCTTTTCCGGCCTTTGTTTGAATGCATATCCCCTTGGTTAACAATTCATGATTAATTGATTTAATATCCGATTTAACAGTTCTGGATGTTATTCCCAAAAAAAGAGCCATTTTTTCTGTTGTGATTGGCTTTTTGTGTTCAAGTAATTTTTTTATCAACCTTACTTCTCTTTCTTTTAGCACAAAATCTCTCCCTCAAACTAATATTTATATGTATATTACCTCCAAAAAATGGGAAATTCAATTCATATATCATCCCTGTTTTTTCCTCATTATCATGAAATATAACTCCTTTGACTTAATCTGCCAAAACTCCCGGAAATCTTCCAACTACGGAAAGAAATATCTGCCGCAGCCATTTAAGACTATATTTGCAACTCAAAAAAATTTTCTTTTAGACATAAAATATGCTCCCTCCTAAGTGACAAGTTTTTATTATTTCACTTGTCTACCTAGAAGGGAGCATATCAAAGTGGCAGCCATTTTATTGGCTTTTACTCTTCTGAATCTCCAGTCTCTTCTGTTGGTTCTTCAGATTCTTCAATCTCTTCTTCTTTTCTTACTTTTGCAATGCTTGCAACGGTCACTCCATCTTTCAGATTAATGAGTTTTACGCCAGATGTGATTCTTCCAAGGATAGAAATACCCTCGCAGAACATACGGATTACAATACCTTCTGTGTTGATGATCATAATCTCGTCATCCTCATTTATTGCCTTAATACCTACAACATTACCTGTCTTTTCTGTAATCTTGTAGCACTTCACACCTTTACCACCACGATTCTGTGCACTAAAGTCACTGATCAGTGTACGTTTTCCCATACCCTTTTCAGATACGATCAAAAGCTCATTGCCCTGAGTTGCAAGCTGCATACCAATTACTTCATCTGTGTCATCCAGGTTAATACCACGTACACCCATAGAAGTTCTTCCTGTGGTTCTTACATCTGTTTCCGCAAAACGGATACACTGACCAAATTTAGTTGCCAGAATAATTTCCTGATTACCATCTGTAAACTTAACTTCAATCAATTCATCCTCTTCCCGCAGTGTAATTGCAGCAAGACCATTTTTACGGATATTAGAGAAATCCGTAACCGGAGTCTTCTTCACCAGACCTTTTGCAGTAGCCATAACAATATACTCACCGTCACGATATTCATCAATTGGAATAACTGCACTGATTTTTTCTTCCGGCATCAGTTGAAGAAGATTGATAATTGCTGTTCCTCTGGATGTTCTTGATGCCTCCGGAATCTCATATGCTTTCAAACGGTATGCACGTCCCTTATTGGTAAAGAACATAATATAATGATGCGTATGTGTCATGAATAACTCTTCCACATAATCTTCATCAATGGTCTGCATTCCTTTGATTCCCTTACCACCACGATTCTGTGCTTTGAATGTGTCATTAGACATTCTCTTGATATATCCCATTTTTGTCATAGTAATTACTACATCCTCTTTTGGAATCAGATCTTCCATGGAAATGTCATATTCATCAAATCCTATAGATGTTCTTCTCTCATCACCATATTTGTCACGGATCAGAAGAATTTCTTCTTTGATTACACCAAGAAGAAGCTTTTTATCTGCAAGTATTGCTTTTAAATGTTTAATCTTCTCCATCAGTTCTTTGTACTCATTCTCGATTTTCTCTCTTTCCAAACCGGTAAGAGCACGCAGACGCATATCCACAATAGCCTGAGCCTGTACATCAGACAGATTAAACTGTTTGATCAATTCTGCCTTGGCAGCCTGCACATTTGCAGAGCTTCTGATAATACGGATGACTTCATCAATATGATCCAGTGCAATCAATAATCCCTGTAAAATATGAGCACGCTCTTCTGCTTTATTTAATTCATACTTCGTTCTTCTGGTTACGACTTCTTCCTGATGCTGAAGATAATATGTCAGCATGTCCAGAATATTCATAACCTTCGGCTGGTTATTGACCAGTGCCAGCATGATCACGCCATAAGTATCCTGTAACTGTGTATGTTTGTATAGCTGGTTTAAGATAACATTTGGATTCACATCTCTTCTGAGTTCAATACAGATTCTCATACCTTCTCGGCTGGACTGGTCGCTCAGATCAGTAATTCCATCAATTCTCTTATCTCTTACCATCTCTGCAATCTTCTCAATAAGGCGTGCTTTATTAACCATATATGGAAGTTCTGTTACCACAATACGGTTCTTGCCATTTGCCATCGGCTCGATATTAGTCACTGCACGCACACGAATCTTACCACGTCCGGTACGATATGCTTCCTCTATACCGCGAGTACCAAGGATCATAGCACCTGTCGGAAAATCAGGTCCTTTGATAATATTCAAAATTTCTTCAATTGCTGTCTCATCTTTATCCTCAATCTGGTCATCGATAATTTTAACAACTGCATTGATAACTTCACGCAGATTATGCGGTGGAATGTTGGTTGCCATACCTACTGCAATACCGGAAGCACCATTTACGAGAAGATTAGGAAATCTTGACGGAAGAACAACCGGTTCCTTTTCCGTCTCATCAAAGTTCGGCATAAAGTCAACTGTATCTTTGTTGATATCCGCTGTCAGTTCCATAGAAATCTTACTCAGACGAGCTTCGGTATATCGCATAGCAGCTGCACCGTCACCGTCTACAGAACCGAAGTTACCATGTCCATCAACTAATGGATATCTGGTAGACCATTCCTGTGCCATATTTACCAATGCGCCATAAATAGAACTGTCACCGTGCGGATGATATTTACCCATAGTATCTCCGACAATACGTGCACTCTTTCTGTGCGGTTTGTCGGGCCCGTTATTCAACTCGATCATTGAATACAGAATTCTTCGCTGAACCGGCTTCAATCCATCTCTTACATCCGGCAGTGCACGAGAAGCAATAACACTCATAGCATAGTCGATATAAGAAGTCTCCATTGTTTTTTTCAGGTCCACCTCATGAACCTTATCAAAAATATTGTCTTCCATAGCTCCTCCTAGATATCAAGGTTTTGTACATATTTTGCATTTTCTTCGATAAACTCACGACGCGGCTCTACTTTATCACCCATCAGTGTGGTAAATGTAAGATCCAGCTCCGAAGCTGTCTCATCATCCATTGTTACCCGAAGAAGTACACGGTGCTCCGGATCCATGGTTGTATCCCAAAGCTGTTCTGCATCCATTTCTCCCAGTCCTTTATATCTCTGAATCTTATTATTCGTGTCTCGCCCTACTTCCTGAAGAATCGAATCCAGTTCTTCATCGCTGTATGCATACCAGATTTTTTTATTCTTCTCCAATTTATAGAGCGGTGGCTGTGCCAGATATACATATCCCTGCTTAATCAGTTCCGGCATGAATCTGTAAAGGAATGTCAGAAGCAATGTACTGATATGTGCTCCATCCACATCGGCATCCGTCATGATAATAATCTTGTGATAACGTAATTTACTAATATCAAAGTCATCATGGATACCCGTTCCAAATGCTGTGATCATCGCTTTAATCTCAGCATTGCCATAAATGCGGTCAAGTCTTGCTTTTTCAACATTCAGGATTTTACCTCTAAGTGGAAGAATTGCCTGTGTTGCTCTGTTACGTGCGGTCTTCGCAGATCCTCCCGCGGAATCTCCCTCTACAATGTAAATCTCACAATTTTCCGGATTCTTATCAGAACAGTCTGCAAGCTTGCCCGGAAGAGACATACCATCCAGTGCAGACTTTCTTCTTGTAAGTTCTCTTGCTTTTCTCGCAGCCTCTCTCGCTCTCTGAGCAAGTACAGACTTCTCGATCGTCTGCTTTGCAATCATCGGATTCTGCTCCAGATAGATTTCAAGCTGTTTGCTTACAACACTGTCAACTGCTCCTCTGGCCTCACTGTTGCCTAACTTCTGCTTAGTCTGTCCCTCAAACTGAGGCTCCTCAATCTTAACACTGACAATGGCTGTCAATCCTTCCCTGATATCTTCACCTGAAAGATTAGGTTCACTGTCTTTTAATAATTTATTCTTTCTTGCATAATCATTAAATGTCTTTGTAAGCGCATTGCGGAATCCCATAATATGAGTACCGCCTTCCGGAGTCGTAATATTATTTACAAATCCATAAGTCGTCTCATTATAGGAATCATTATGTTGCATGGCAACTTCAACCTGAACGTTATTTACCATACCTTCGCAGTAAATAACATCTTCATATAATGCTTCTTTACTCTTATTCAGATAAGTAACAAATTCTTTAATTCCGCCTTCATAGTGGAATGTACGCTCTATCAGTTCTTCTTCTCTCTCATCTCTGAGGACAATCTTCAAACCTTTGGTCAGGAACGCCATCTCACGGAAACGCTGTTTCAAAATGTTATAATCAAATACAGTCTCTTCAAAAATAGTATCATCCGGCATAAATGTTACCTTTGTACCGGTCTTGCCTTCTTCACATTCACCTACGACTTTCAGCTTATATACAACCTTGCCTCGCTCATAGCGCTGCTTGTATACTTTTCCGTCATGGCAGATTTCAACTTCCAGCCAATTAGACAATGCATTAACTACAGATGCACCTACTCCATGAAGACCTCCCGATACCTTGTAGCCTCCACCACCGAATTTACCTCCTGCATGAAGAACAGTAAATACTACTTCTACCGCCGGAAGACCTGATTTATGATTGATACCCACTGGAATTCCACGCCCATTATCAATTACTGTAACTGAATTGTCTTTATTCACTGTGACCTGGATCTCTGTGCAGAATCCTGCAAGAGCCTCATCCACAGAGTTGTCGACGATCTCATATACCAGATGATGGAGACCTCTGGAAGAAGTGCTGCCGATATACATACCGGGTCTCTTTCTTACAGCTTCCAGACCTTCCAGAATCTGGATTTCATCTGCGCCATATTCGTGCTGTACCTTCTCTGTACTCATAGTATCCTCCTAGTTTTCATTTCTTACCTGTCCCTCATGGACATAGAATATTTTATTTATAGAAAAACGATGATTTACAAATTCATCCACACCTGTACAGGTAATCAATGTCTGTATATCATCTATACTATCTAATAAATAGTTTTGCCTGTGTTTATCAAGTTCAGACAACACATCATCAAGCAGAAGAACCGGTTTGTCTTTGGTAAGCATCTTCACCAGTTCTATCTCAGATAACTTTAGCGAAAGAGCTGCTGTTCTCTGCTGTCCCTGTGATCCGAATTTACGGATATCAATTCCATCTACCTGAAAGCAGATGTCATCACGATGCGGTCCTGATGTCGTGCTCATCATTCTCAGATCACGTTCTCTGTTTCTCTGGATCACATCCCCCAATGACTGTCCGCCTGTATTTGGCTCATAGATCACTTCAATCTTTTCCTGATTACCTGTCAGTTTTTTATGAATCTCAGAAATAATCTCGTTGATATCGGACACAAACTTTTTTCTTGCCTGAATCACTTTTTCGCCGTACTCGATTAACTGTATATCCCAGATATCCAGTGTATCTTTTAAACCACTATTAAAACTGATGTCTTTCAGCAGCTTATTTCTCTGATTTATAATACGATTATAATTGCCGAGATCATTCAGATAGACTTTATCTAATTGCGAAAGTTCAAGATCTATAAATCTTCTTCTCTCTGCCGGACCATTTTTTATAATATTCAGATCCTCTGGTGAGAAAAATACGACATTCAGAATACCGAATAATTCACTTGCTTTCTTGATAGGTATCCGATTAATGGCAATACCTTTTGCTTTATTCTTCTTCAGATGCATATCAATCTGATAGGTAATGCCCCTCTTCTCTACTTTTACTTCTATGTGTGATTCATCTTTTCCAAACTGGATTATATCTTTATCTTTGGTACCTCTGTGCGACTTGGTCGTGCCGCACAGATACAGGGATTCCAGTATATTGGTCTTTCCCTGTGCATTATCACCATAGAAAATATTCGTCTGTTCACTTAATTCCAGATTTAAAAGATCATAGTTGCGAAAATTTTTTAATTTCAAAGAATTAATCTTCAATTTTGATTTCTTCTCCATCAAATTCCACAACGTCTCCGTTGTATAATTTCTTACCTCTTCTGGTATCTACTTCGCCATTCACTTTTACCAGACCATCCTGGATCACATCTTTTGCCTCTGCTCCGGTCTCTACCAGACCTGCAGCCTTCAGTGCCTGACCAAGCTTTATAAATTCATCTTTTAATTTGATAATTTCCATACTTACACCTGTCCTAAATTGAATTAAAGTTAACCGGCAGAATCAGATAAATATAGCTTTCCGTTTCATCTTTGATAAAACAAGGGGCTTTTGCATTCATAAGATAAAGCTCTACTTCTTCATCATCGATAACACGCAGTGCATCGATTAAGAATTTAGGATTAAATCCGATCAGAAGATCTTTACCTTCCTTGGTAATGAATATTTCTTCATTCATAGAGCCAAGCTGGGATTTAATTTTAAGTTCCATGATTTCATCACCGATATTAATGATAATTGGCTTTTTATCTCCTTCTTTGATGAGCAGTGTCGCTCTGTCTATACAGTTCAGTAATTCTTTTTTATTAATTCTTACCTTTGTCTCGTAATCGCTTGAAAGCATCTGATCAATTCGGAAATATTCACCTTCAATCAGACGTGATACTACTACCGTCCGGTCAAATTCAAATACTATATGATTCTCAGTAAAGTAAATACATACTTCTTTGTCTGCTTCTCCGGAAAGGATCTTACTGATTTCAATCAATGTCTTACCAGGAACTATAATCTTTTTATGGTCATATTCTTCTTTCAATTCAAGCTTGCGAATGGAAATTCTGTGACCATCGAGAGATACGACACGAAGCGTATTCTGGTTAATCTCGAACAGCTCCCCAGTCATTACTTTATTACTTTCATTATCTGCAATAGAGAAAATGGTCTGTCTGATGACCTCTTTTAATGTGTACTGCGAAATACTAATTGTAGTGTCCTTTTCGATAATAGGAAGATAACTGAACTCATCCCCTGGTTTGCAGGAAATATTAAAGTTCGCTTTCTCACATGTAATAGTAGCCTGAAGATTCTCATCTGTTTCTATTACTACATCGTTATCCGGAAGCTTTCTTACGATCTCGGAAAAGATTCTCGCATCAATCGCGATCATACCGTGTTCAATGATCTCTCCTTCTACCTCCGTCTGAATGCCAAGTTCCATATCATTAGCTGTCAGCTTAATTACATCAAGTGTTGCGTCTATCAGGACACATTCCAGAATAGGCATTGTAGTTTTGGAAGGAACGGCCTTGGATACGGTACTTACTCCCTTCGCAAGATTAGCTTTACTGCAGACTATTTTCATGTGTATAACTCCTTTCGAAAAAATGGTGGGCAAAAATGCTATATATAAATATATAATTTCCGTAGTCTTAGTAGTAGGGGATGTGGATATGTGGAAAACCACTGCAATCCCTTGAAAAATCAAAGAAAATCGATGCTGATAAACTTGATGAAAACGAAATTATAATCTGTGGATGAAATGATGAAAACTTTTTTAGAAACAATTTGTAAAAGTTATGATAAAGTTATCCACTATTATCCACATAGTTATCATCGAATTGTGCACATCTTAAACAGGATTGATTTTTTTCTTTATAATATCAATCGTATTAGCAAGCTGTTCATTTTCTTCGACATCGTGTTCTATCTTTTCTACGCCGTGCTTAATTGTAGAATGATTCTTACCTCCAAGCAGGATACCAATGGACTTAAGTGGTACATCGGTCATCTTACGGCAGAGATACATGACGATCTGACGAGGTACTGCAATCTCAGCAGGTCTTTTATTACTTTTCAGATCGGCAATGGATACACCAAAATGATCGGAAACGATATCCATGATCAGTTCCGGTGTAACTGTTTTATTATCGTCTGGTGAAAGGATATCCTTCATGGCTTCTGCAGCAAGGTTAATATCGATCGGTCTGCCATTGCCTTCCAGACGGTAGAGTGCAATTAATTTATTCAGTGAACCTTCCAGCTCACGGATATTATTCTTAACGTTCTGAGCAATATACTGAAGTACATCATCAGGAATGTGATAGATTTCCAGATGTTCTAATTCAATCTTCTTCTGCAGAATAGCCATACGTGTCTCATAATCAGGTGCAGACATATCGGCTATCAATCCCCACTCAAAACGAGTACGCAGTCTCGCTTCCAGTGTCTCAATGTCCTTTGGAGGGCGGTCACTGGAGATAATGATCTGCTTACCAGCAGTGTGCAGGTGATTGAAAGTATGGAAAAATTCTTCCTGAGTACTTTCCTTTCCTATAAGAAATTGAATATCATCGATCAGAAGTACATCGGTATTACGATATTTTTCTCGAAAATCCGACATTGAAGACTCACGTCCATTCTTCAATGCATGGATCAGTTCATTTGTAAATGTCTCACTGGTTACGTACACGACTTTTTTCTTAGGACTGAAATCCAGAATAAAGTGTGCGATCGAATGCATCAGATGCGTCTTGCCAAGTCCTACTCCTCCATATAAGAAGAGAGGGTTGTATACTTCACCAGGTGATTCGGCTACAGCCAGAGATGCAGCATGTGCAAAGTTATTATTATTACCTACAATAAATGTGTCGAATGTATATCTTGGGTTAAGACCCGCTTTCTCTGCAGCAGTCTTCGTCTTTCTCTTATCTGTGCTGGCAGAGGACATCTTCTTAAGTTCTTCTATCCGCTCATCATCCTCAGAAAGAAAAACAACCTCATATTCAATACCTGTAATCTCAGCGATACAGACCTTCAGCGGAAGAGAATACTTCTTCTCGATGTAATCCACGCTGGCAGCCTTGTCCACGAGCAGATAAACGGTATTGTCTACAACGTTGTATACCTTAAGAGGCTGAATCCAGGTTGAGAAAGAAATGTGGGATAATTCGTGTTCAACACGCAGATGCTCGATAATTTCATTCCATTTTTCTTCCACAACATTCATCAATTTAATCTCCTAATCTATTTTATCGCATAAAAAACCACTTTCCATTATTCTACATCAAAATGCTTATGATGGCAATGAAAAAGATGGAATAGGGAAAAGAAATATAGTCCATCTACTTGACTTAATTCGTATTATCTAATATAATTAAACACGATGTCTTTTGAAACAAACGAACAAATATTGAGAACAACTTTATAGATAGAATAAGGGAGGTGGATATCAATGAAAATGACATTCCAGCCAAAGAAAAGACAGAGATCAAAAGTTCATGGCTTCAGAGCAAGAATGAGCAGCGCAGGTGGAAGAAAAGTACTTGCAAGCAGAAGAGCAAAAGGAAGAAAGAAATTATCAGCTTAGGTCGCATCTATTGTGACCTTTTCTTCTATAATAAAACAGGAGAAATACAATGAATTTTTCTGAATCGCTGAAAAAAAATACAGACTTTAGAAAAGTATATCATGGCGGACATTCCAAAGCGAACAAATATCTGGTTATATATATAAGAAAGAATGGCACAGATAAGAATCGTGTTGGGATATCTGTCAGCAAAAAAGTAGGAAACAGTATCGTAAGACATCGCTTAACAAGATTAATTAGAGAAAGTTATCGATTAAATGAAGAAAAAGTCGCACGTGGTTATGATATGGTCGTTATAGCAAGAAGTGCAGCAAAGGGAAAGAATTATCATGATATTGAATCAGCATTTCTTCATCTTGGAAGTCTTCATGGAATAATCGAGTCGTAATGGAGTGGCATACATTTGAAAAAGATTTTGATAAAAATGGTTCGGTTTTATCAGAAATATTTATCTTCGGCCAAGGGATATTCAAGCTGTAAGTATTATCCTACCTGTTCGTGTTATGCAGTGGAAGCAATTGAAAGGTTTGGTGCTTTGAAGGGAACAGGACTGGCTATTTGGAGAGTTTTGAGGTGCAATCCATTCTCGCAGGGAGGATATGATCCGGTTCCACCGGAAAAAGACAAGCATATCCGCTACTACAAACGGAGGAATTGAATATGGGTACTTTGTTATCAGCAGCAAACTGGCCTATTGTCGGACAGATTGCGATATTACTGGGTAAAGTAATGAATGTCATTTATAATACCCTGGACAATGTATTACCAACCGATCATGGTCTGGTTGGATGGTCAATCATTATTTACACGATTCTGGTATATACATTGATGCTGCCGCTGACAGTCAATCAGCAGAAGACATCAAGAATGACAGCTCTGATGAATCCTGAGATCAAGGCAATTCAGAAGAAATATCAGAACAAGAAGGATCAGGCTTCTATGATGAAGCAGCAGGAAGAGATTCAGCAGGTATATGACAAATATGGCACTTCCATGATGGGAGGATGTCTTCCATTATTGATCCAGATGCCTCTTTTGTTTGCGTTATATCCTGTTATATATGATATGTCTAATTACGTGCCAGCTATTGCAAAAGCATCAGATAATGTGCAGAGATTCTTTACACTGCCGAATTTGTCTATGTCACCAATAGCAATGATCAAGGCAAGAGATACATTTGATGTAGCACCGGCACTTGTAGTTATTACATGTATTTTACTTCCAATTATATCTGCTGCAACTCAGTATGGAAGTATCAAACTGTCACAGGCTATTTCAGGAGTTAAAAATAATTCAGATAAGAATGATCCGATGAATTCTACTATGAAGACTATGAACATGACAATGCCGTTATTCTCACTGTTCATGGTATTTACATTGTCATCTGGTATCGGTATTTACTGGATTATCAGTGCGGTTGTAAGATGTACACAGCAGTTCTTTATCAATAAGCATCTGCAGAAAATCTCACCGGAAGAAATGGTAGAAAAAAACCGTGAGAAGGCTGAGAAGAAGCGTGAAAAACGTGGAGAAAAGGCTGAAAAGATCAATGCCATGGCTCAGGCCAATACTAAGAGTCTTTCATCTTCTGCTCAGAAGGATGTGTCTTCTTCTGAGAAGAATGCAAAGCTTAAAGAAGCAGAGGAAAAAAGAAGCCATGCAAAAGCAGGAAGCCTTTCTGCTAAGGCAAATATGGTAAAAGACTTTAACGATAATAAAAAGAAATAGTTTGGCTATGGGAGGTTGAACGCAATGGAAGAAATCACAGTATCTGCGAAAACACTGGATGACGCCATTACAGAAGCATTGATTCAGTTAGGTGTTACAAGTGATCAGCTTGAATATGATGTAATAGAAAAAGGAAATGCCGGATTCCTTGGTATTGGAAGAAAGCAGGCAGTTATCAAAGCAAGACGAAAAGTTGAAAAGAAAGTGAATGATGAACCAGTTATCGACTTTTCTGATGCTGTTAAGGGAGTTATGAAAGATTCTAAATCTGATAACTACCACAAGCACAACAACAGAGATAACAAGAAAAAGAAAGATAACCGCAAAAAAGAGAATTATCATAAGAATAACAAGAATGTGACAGCTTCTGAAAAAACTGAGAAAGTAAAAGAAGAAACTGTTAAAACTGAAAAGAAAGAAAAGAATGATAAGCCTCATAAGCCAGTACAGGAGAGAAAGGAAATCGAACTTGCTAAGGTTGAAGATATTACGGTTAAGACCTGTGAAGAGTTTCTGACAAATGTACTGAAAGCTATGGATATGGAAGTTGAGATAAAGACTTCTATCGACGAGGAAGGTGCTCTGTGTATTGAAATGAACGGAGACAATATGGGTATTCTGATTGGTAAGAGAGGACAGACTCTTGATTCACTTCAGTATTTGACTAACCGAGTGGCTAACAAGGCACAGGATGGTTATGTACGAGTAAAACTCGATACAGAGGATTACAGAAGAAGAAGAAAAGAGACATTGGAGAACCTTGCCAAGAACATTGCTCACAAGGTAAAGAGAACCAGAAGATCGGTATCTCTGGAGCCAATGAATCCATATGAGAGAAGAATCATTCACTCTGCATTGCAGGGAGACAGAAGTGTTACAACTCACAGTGAAGGTGAAGAGCCATACCGTAGAGTAGTGGTTACACTTGTAAGAAAATAGTATTTCGTATAAGATAGTAAGTAGGGGCGTCAAAACTCCTACTTACTCTTTTTTATTATCAGGAGGTATATCGTGCTTTATAATGACACGCAGACGATAGCAGCAATATCTACAGCTGTTACTGAATCAGGAATTGGAATTGTAAGAATCAGTGGTGAACAGGCAATTGAGATAGCAGATCGTATATATATAGGAAAAAATGGAAAAAAACTAGCGGACCAGAAGACGCATACGATCCATTATGGCTATATCGCAGATGGTGAAGATATGATTGATGAAGTGCTGGTTCTTATTATGAAAGGACCACATAGCTATACCGGAGAAAATACGGTAGAAATTGACTGTCATGGTGGCGTATTTGTAGTGCGAAAGATCCTTGAAACGGTAATTAAGCATGGAGCAAGACCAGCAGAACCTGGTGAATTTACTAAGAGAGCATTTTTGAATGGTCGGATTGATCTGTCTCAGGCAGAGGCAGTCATTGATATTATTCAGTCGAAAAATGAATATGCTTTGAAGAGTTCTGTTGGTCAGTTAAAGGGGAATGTTAAGCAGAAGATTGTAGATATCAGAGAAAAGATATTGTATCATACTGCATTTATAGAGACAGCTCTTGATGATCCGGAGCACATTAGTGTAGACGGGTATGGCGAGACACTTCGTGGTGTAATAGAACCTTTGATAAAGGAGATTCAAAAGTTGATAGATTCTTCGGACGATGGGCGTATTATTAAAGAGGGTATTAATACGGTAATTGTAGGTAAGCCCAATGCAGGTAAATCTTCTCTGCTTAATGCATTGCTTGGAGAGGATCGCGCAATTGTAACTGATATTGCCGGAACAACCAGAGATATTTTGCAGGAAAATATTAGTCTGCAGGGTATATCGTTGAATATTATGGATACAGCCGGCATCCGTGATACGGCAGATATCATAGAAGAAATTGGAGTTCAAAAAGCAATTAGCCATGCAAAAGAAGCAGATCTGATCATCTATGTAATTGATTCTTCGGCGCCACTGGATCAGAATGATTATGATATTTTGAAACTTTTGAAGGATAAAAAGTCAATTATATTACTAAATAAATCAGATCTGGAGATGCAGGTTAAGAAAAAGGAAATTATGGATGCATATCTGGGAGAGAATAAGGAAGAAAATAAATTTGATATCCCGATGATTGAAATATCTGCTAAAGAAAATATTGGGATTGATATATTAGAAAATACGCTTAAAGATATGTTTTATCATGGGGATATATCTTTTAATTCGGAAGTCTATATTACCAATGTGCGCCATAAGACGGCATTGCAGAATGCATTGCAGAGTCTGAATAATGTAATTCAAAGTATTGATATGCAGATGCCAGAGGATTTCTATTCAATCGATCTGATGGATGCATACGAGACACTTGGAAGTATTACTGGAGAAACGATAGGAGAAGATTTGGTCAATGAAATTTTCAGCAAATTCTGTATGGGAAAATAAAGATAAATATGATGTAGTAGTAATAGGTGCAGGACACGCAGGATGTGAAGCTGCTCTTGCCTGTGCCAGACTTGGGTTTCAGACAGTTGTATTTACGGTCAGCGTAGACAGCATTGCATTGATGCCATGTAATCCAAATATCGGCGGAAGTTCGAAGGGACATCTGGTAAGAGAATTGGATGCACTTGGAGGTGAAATGGGTAAGGTGATTGACCGTACGTTTATACAGTCTAAGATGCTTAATAAGTCAAAAGGTCCTGCTGTTCATTCGCTTCGTGCACAGGCGGATAAAGCCAATTATAGCAGAACCATGCGCCGTGTATTGGAGAATCAGGAGCGTCTGGATATCAGACAGCAGGAGGTTGTCCGCATACTGACTGAAGATAATCAGGTAACAGGTGTTCAGACTTATTCTGGCGCGGTTTATAGATGCAAGGCGGTCATTTTGTGTACCGGAACTTATCTGAATGCAAGGTGTATCTATGGCGATGTAAGTTCTCATACGGGTCCGAATGGACTTCAGGCAGCGAATTATCTTACAGACTGTCTGAAAGATGAACTTGGTATTAAAATGTATCGTTTTAAAACCGGAACACCTGCGAGAGTGGATAAGAATTCGATAGATTTCAGTAAGGTGGAAGAACAGTTTGGTGATGAGAGAGTTGTGCCATTTTCATTTACAACAAATCCGGATGATGTGCAGATTGACCAGGCATCCTGTTGGTTGACATATACTAACGAAGAAACACATAGAATCATCAGAGATAATCTTGATAGATCACCGCTTTATTCGGGAATGATCGAAGGAACAGGACCGAGATATTGCCCATCGATTGAGGATAAAGTAGTAAAATTTGCGGATAAAAAGAGACATCAGGTATTTATTGAGCCTGAGGGACTTGAAACAAATGAAATGTATATCGGCGGTATGTCAAGTTCACTGCCGGAAGATGTTCAGTATGAGATGTACCGCAGTGTGCCTGGACTAGAGCATGCTAAAATTGTCAGAAATGCGTATGCAATTGAGTATGATTGTATTGATGCCAGACAGCTGAAGCCAACACTGGAATTTCGTAATATCAGCGGATTGTTCAGTGGAGGACAGTTTAATGGAAGTTCGGGATACGAAGAGGCTGCTGCACAGGGATTGATTGCAGGTATTAATACTGCGAGAAAACTGCAGAGAAAAGATGGGATTATTCTGGATCGTTCAGAAGCTTATATCGGTGTTTTGATTGATGATCTTGTTACTAAAGAAAGTCATGAACCTTATCGTATGATGACGTCCAGGGCAGAATATCGTCTTCTTCTTCGTCAGGACAATGCAGATCAACGTTTGACGAAAATAGGTCATGAAATTGGTCTTATTTCTGATGAACGATATAATCGATTACTTATGAAAATAGAATGCATCAACGAAGAAATTGAACGTGTTTCACATGTACATGTGGGAACAAGTGATAATGTACAGGATTTACTGAAGAAGTATGAAAGTACACCGCTGAATTCAGGTATATCGTTAACAGAGCTGATTCGACGTCCGGAATTATCATATCAGGCATTAGCACCGATAGATAGAGGCAGACCGGAATTTCCAGCAGATTTGAAAGAAGAAATTGAAAATCAGATAGATATCAACATTAAGTATGATGGTTACATCAAAAGACAGCTTAGACAGGTAGAACAGTTTAAGAAGATGGAAAAGAAAAAAATTCCAGAGAATATTGATTATGATGCAATTCAGAGTCTTCGCATAGAGGCAGTTCAAAAGTTGAAAGAATACCGACCGGTATCAATTGGACAGGCTTCCAGAATAGCAGGAGTATCTCCTGCTGATATATCTGTATTACTTATATATTTGGGAGGAAAATAATACATGGTGATTAGTCCGAGATTTTTAAACATGATGACTCAGCTTAATATATCATTGAGCGAAAAACAATTAGAACAATTCGATAAGTATTATCAGCTTTTGGTCGAATGGAATAAGGTTATGAATCTTACAGGTATTACAGAGTATGATGAGGTGTTTTGTAAGCATTTTGCAGATAGTTTATCAATTACAAAAGCTAATGATATGAAAGCAATTGAATCAGTGATTGATATTGGTACAGGAGCTGGTTTTCCTGGATTACCACTTAAGATTGCTTTCCCTCATTTAAAAGTTACATTGTTAGATTCATTGAATAAGAGAATTAATTTTTTGAATACTGTTATTAAAGAATTAAATCTGGAAGATATTACAACGATTCATGGAAGAGCAGAAGACTTTGCCAGAAATGAGGAATATCGAGAACAGTATGATATGGTTGTATCGAGGGCAGTAGCTAATCTGGCTGTCTTATCTGAGTATTGTATTCCGTATGTAAAAATGGATGGATACTTTATACCATATAAATCAGGTGAGATTGAGGATGAACTCAATGAGAGCAAGAAGGCTATTAAAATTTTAGGTGGTAAGACACAAAAAGTAGTCCAGTTTGAACTTCCTGATACAGATATAGCAAGATCATTAGTTATAATAAAAAAAGAAAAAAGTACAGGTATGAAATATCCCAGAAAATCTGGTATACCTTCAAGAAAGCCTTTGCATTAGTGCAAAGGCTTTTGCTTACTTATGGGTAAGTCCACATTTTGACTTTTTACATCATATAATATTTGTAAAAAAAGTTTTTAAAAGATATTAAATATAAAAAATAATAGGCAGAATGTTTCACGTGAAACATTCTGCCTGTTTTTGTGATATGTATTTTGCAGTAGTGATAATACAACTATAAAAGAAGGTCGAAAGTATTTAGGTGGATAATGAATTCGTTTTTTTAAATGTTTCACGTGAAACATTTGAAAAACAACAAATTATTCATTAACAATGCATATAATCGAAATAAAGCTTTATGTTAATAAAGGAAACTTGCTAAATGTAATGTTTCACGTGAAACATCTATGGAATCCAGTAGTGAAACGTGGTATAATAGTCAAGCATAGAAAGGGGAAATAATATGGGAAGGATAATCGCGATAGCAAATCAAAAGGGTGGCGTAGGTAAAACTACCACGGCTATCAACTTATCAGCGTGCTTGGCTGAAAAAGGCAAGAAAGTGTTATCAATTGATATGGATCCGCAGGGCAATATGACGAGCGGACTTGGAATTGATAAAGATTCTGTCGAAAAAACAGTATATGATATGATTATAGGACAGGCATCTATTGAAGAAGTTATCTGTAAAGATGCTTTGGAAAATCTGGATGTTATTCCGACTGGAATTGATTTATCGGCAGCTGAAATAGAATTAATTGGCGTGGATGATAAGGAATTTATCATTAGAAATGAAGTGCATAAGGTAAGAGATAATTATGATTTTGTGATTATTGACTGTCCACCTTCATTAAATA
>ERZ894223.1289-NODE-1289-length-17444-cov-8.333084_pt1 | contig 17444 bp, 11 predicted proteins | sample MGYA00380293_ERZ894223 | MGnify/ENA primary metagenome ERZ894223 (study PRJEB32331, sample SAMN06328445) | human gut metagenome | biome: human gut microbiome; feature: stool | host: Homo sapiens | collected 2014-11-05 ...
TCTCATAAGTTGTTCCAACAAATCCTTTCAGATAATAACTGTTTTTCTTATAAATATTTACTTTAAGAGCCTCTTCACCTGTCCGCTTCATCTTCTTTGCCTTTGTAAGCTGACCTTCCGGAAGAACAGATACATCCTCTTTATATCGTTCTTTATTCCACTTCTTTTGAATTGCCGACATCTGTCCGGTATTTGTCATTCCTGAGAAAGTTCCTAAAAAAAGCAAAATAATAAGAATTGAAGTTCCAAGTACCCCTCCCCAAAAAGACGGAGCAAAGAAAAAGAAACAAAAAATGAGAAAGCTTAACACTGCAAACAATTCTGGCCGGACTCCCCATACAAAAAATGGAAAAGCGAAGCAGAACGCTACTACAAAAAATAAAATACAAGGCTGGACTTTCCACAACAGCGCCATAAAAAGAATAAGCCATAAAGTTATCCCCAATATTCCGACAACAAATGGCAAAAACTCCACATTTCCTGTCTGCATATCTACCGATGCATTTTGAAGTATACGATGAAAAATATTTTTACTCTGTCCATAGTCTGCCAGATAATCAAAGACAGTTCGGGAGAAAGTTAACAAAGCTCTTTGAATATTTTCTATAGAAAGAATGAGAAATGGAACAAAAAAATACAAACCGCTTATAAAAACCGTAAAACCTTTTCCAACAGATATCCCAACGAAATACAATAATATAAAAAAGGCTGCCCCGATAAAAAGAGCAACACCTGCTGTATCCATTTCAAAACGATCGGCAGCATACCAGATAAAACATAACAGCGCAGCAAGCCACACATACCCGGCCCGCATCATTTCTGCCCAGCCAAATCCACTCTGATGATTCAATTTTTTAATGTGAAATGAGTTTTTATGCTCCATAATCTACACTCCTGTACGCTGTCAAAATCCGATCAATATCCTCTCCCATGGTTTCTGCCGAAAAAATATACGGTACTAACGCTTCCCCTTCTTCTTTTCTTGCTTCCCGTCGTTCTAATAATAAAGTCAGGTTCCAGTCATCGAAAACTGCCTGTTTCTCGTTCCAATACTCTGTAATATAAATCACTTCTGAAAACTGTTCTTTTCTTTCTTTTTCAAAAGAATCTATCGTTGCATTCCCCTGAGAAAAAAACATACTTTGAAATACATGGGCATACACTTCTTCCAACTGCATTGCATTTGCCACATTGTAAAAATTCCATCCATCGGTCTTTTTATCCCACCAACAAAGACAATGCTTCTGTCCTTCCTGTGCCATATGCTGTGAAATAGAAAAAAATGCTTCTAACAACCCGTCAATCATAGCAGCATCCAGCTTTTCTACCCTTGTTTCGAGAAAAATAAGTGGCATCCGCATCATAGGAACTTCCACTTCTTTTACCATATATTCATCTGTTTTTCCTGTTAGCTTCCAGTGAATTAACTTCATGGAATCTCCATCAACATACGGACGGATTCCAAAATATTCCCCCGGACCATTTCCCTTTTTACCACTTTGTTCCTCATCAAAAAAAGAACAGGCAGCTCCGCTGTTTTGTACTGGAAAATGCAGTTCCGTTGTTTGTGGCAGAATCATTACCACCTTCTCCTGATTTACATATGTTACCTTTTTCATACATCCAAAAAAGCTGTACAGTTCCACCCGCAAAATCGTGATTTCCAAAAATCCCATATATTCCGAATCTATAACAAAAGCAGCCGCACCATTTTTTCGTCCCGCTGCCCTGATATTCATAGAAAATATTTCCTTTTCCCCACTAATCGTCTTCTTTACCTGTAAAAAAACTTTCCCAGATAAAACAGGGAACACTCCTGTATTGCTGATACAAAGTCGTCCGGTAATTTTTTCTTCCTTTTGCGCATAGGCAGGAATAATCAGATGAGTAGAAACTTCTTTTGGAAGATAAAGATTATAAATGACAGCCACCAGCAACATAATTCCTAATGCCATCCCGGCAATCTTCCCTGTTGTTCCAGAAAGAAAAATGACTAACGCAATCCACAGTAACAGACAGACAATCCCGCTAATTCGATTCATCCATAATCTTTTTCGGGTCATCTTCTTCCTCCTGCCGCTCTTCGATCTGGCACATGTACAGTGGCACAAATTTCATCCATAATCTTATCCACATCTTTCCTCGATAACCTTGCTCTTGACTTTAATACCAGACGATGACGGAAAACATCTTTTACAACATCCTGAACATCTTCCGGCACAACATAATATCTGCCAGCCAAAAATGCACTCGCTTTTGCCATTCTGCACAAGGCCAGAGATCCTCTTGGGCTGACACCCAGCTGAATCATATCATGTCTTCGTGTCGCATCAGAAAGCATTGCAATATACTGATAGATTAAAGAAGAAACCTTAATCTCATTCACTTCCTTTTGCATAGAAAGTAATTCTTCTTTTGAGATAACCTCATTCACATCATCTAATGGATCACTCACCTTTCTCTGACTCATCAGAATCATTTCTTCCTTTATTGTTGGGTATCCCATAGATAAAAGAACCATAAAACGATCCATCTGCGACTCCGGAAGCATCTGCGTACCCGCAGAACCAAGCGGATTTTGCGTTGCAATAACAAAAAATGGTTCCTGTATATTTCTTGTCACACCATCTACCGTTACCTGTCCTTCTTCCATAACCTCCAAAAGTGCTGACTGCGTTCTACTTGAAGTACGGTTAATTTCATCTGCCAGCAGAAGGTTCGTCATAACTGCTCCCTGACGGTATTCAAACTTTCCACTCTCCTTATTATAATAGTAGAAACCGACCACATCCGATGGCATGACGTCCGGTGTAAACTGTATTCTTCGATAAGAAAGTCCCAAAGCCTTTGAAAAAGCCAGCGCCATCGTTGTCTTTCCCACACCAGGTACATCTTCAAGCAAAACATGTCCACCAGAGAGAATCGTCATCCACACCTTACGGATGACCTTTTCTTTACCAATAATTACTTTATTCACTTCTTCTATAATTAAATTTGCTTTATTCAAAAAATACTCCTTTCTTATGAGGGTAGCAATATACAGCAATTACCGTCCATTATAACACGAAAAAGGATTTTTGATATAATAATTTATCTGATAGACAAAATCTGGAAAAGTTTTTAATACAATACTCTAAATATCACGAATAATATCACAGCCTTTCCTACAAGCATTGGTAACCATAACCTTCCTGGAAGACCATTATGTGTGTTTTGTTTTGGGCATTTTCCGATACATTTTCCACAGGAGAAACATTCTCCGGATGCCGCATTATCCCCTTCTTTATCCGATGGTATCTCAAGACTTGCCGGACATACTAAATTACACGCTTTACAGTTTGGAATACAGTTTTCTCTGTTTCGTTTGATTACAGAAAACGGCAGAACCGGCATCAGGGAAAATACTGCTCCCATTGGGCATAAGAAACGGCAGAAAAATCTTGGTTCCAATGCCATTCCTGCTGTAACCAATAAAAAGAGGCCTGTTCCGATAAGACTGTCTGCCATCTTTAACTGATGAAAACGGGAAAATGCACTGAACGGACTATGTATAGCAACTGCACTACTGTAACCTTTTATGCAAAGAAGCAGGACAACAATCAGTACAACATATTTTAAATACCGGAGTATCTTTCCCGCTTTTGAAAAACATTTCAACGGTTTCTTTTTTCTTTTTTTGCGAATCATAGATGAAATAAAATAAACGAAATCACCCCATGTTCCAAATGCACAGGCAAATCCACAGAAAAATCGTCCAAACACAATGGTAAAGACCAGTAATACCACAAGTGTCTGTACAAAGGAATTCCACTGCAGACTTGCACGCTGTGTAATTTGTTCTACAATTAATTTTATTCCGGTAAATGCAGTGGAAAATAAGGCTGGATAGATGATAAAAAATACTGCCCGTATCATCACTTCTATGATTGTCTGCACCGATATTTTTTTCTTTTTCTTCATTATTTAGCTGCTCCTTCTAATGCCTGTCCTACTGCATTCTTTATTCCTGTAGATGAATAGGTTGCTCCGCTTATTGTATCAACCTCTGTCGTCTGCTTATCAAGTATTGTCTTCACAATATCTTTTGCCATTGATAAATAAGCCTCATCTTCCCCACTTGCTTCTATAATATCTATAGCACTGATTTTCTTCCCGGATACCGTTACTTTTACTTTAATTTCTCCGCCAAATCCCTGCGAACTTCCAGTATATGTTCCATCTTTATACGTTCCTGCCTGACCGGCAGATGCACCATCGGTCCCTAGCTTTCCAGAATTTTTTGCTGCTTCAAGAATATCCTCTTTTTCTCCTTGGAGCTGATTTACCTGGCTTTTTAATTCTGCAATTGTGGCTTCTTTATCACGACTGTAAATCACAGCCTGATATCCTGCTAAAAGCCCCAGAACGAGAATAAGATCAAATAAACGGATTAAAAAGTTTTTATATTTCATTCGTTGTCCCTTCTAAAATGCTTTCTATTATCTTCTATAAATTTTCTTACTATTTTTTTTAATATTCAAATGACTTTTTCTTAAATAAACGCAAAAGCCTCTCTTTTCAAAATTACTTCTTTGCCGCATTAAATGCCTTCTGGCATGCATCTTTAATTGCTTTAGAAGAACAGGTGGCTCCTGATACAGTATTTACACCATCTGCATTTCCATTTGCTACAATTTTAGAAACCATTCCTTTCTTTGCATCGTTTGTATATGCTTTATTCGTTGAATTTGTATTCGCGGTAATATTAGAAATTTCTGTAATTTTATCTTTTTTAATTGTGATATCCATGGAAATCGTATACGGATCAAAATCCTCATCTTCATCCGGCTCGCAGCTTACGCTTACTTTATATGTTCCATTTTTGTAGTTTTTCCCTTCGTCTGGATTTTCTGTTGTTTCTTCTTTTTTCTCTGTAGTCGTTTCCTCTTTCTTTTCTGTCGTTGTCTCTTCCTTTTTTTCTGTGGTCGTTTCCTCTTTCTTTTCTGTTGTCGTCTCTTCTTTCTTTTCCGTAGAAGAACTGTTTTTCTTCGCCTTTGATAAAGCATCATTTACCGCATTAAAAATAGCATGAGAACTGTACGTTGCTCCACTGACAGCATCTACTCCGCTTGTTCCGTTTTTAGAGACAATAAGTGATGGAAGATTCTTAATCTCATCTCTGCTCATAAACTGTTTCAGGTTGGTTCCTTTTGCTGTAGAAGAAATCTCCACCGCAGAAATCTTTCCATTTTTAATCGTTACATTTGCCGTTACACTATATTCCTTAAACTGTTCTCCCGAACAGGCCGCACTTCCGGTATAGGTGCCGTCTTCATACCCTTCTGCCGGTGCTTTATTATTATTATTATTATTATTGTTATCGGAACTACTGTTCTTTTTCTTATTTTTTTTGTTTTTCTTCTTTTTCTTTTTCGTACTGCTTTTTCCTGTTTCCGCCTTTGAAAGAGCATTTCTTACTGCTGTAATAATTCCATTGGAACTATAGGTTGCTCCGGATGCCGCATCCACATTTGTAGTCTGTCCGCTGATCATCTTTGGGATAATTCCTTTTGCCTTACTAAAATATGAAGCAGTTTCTCCTGATGCGCTTGTTACATCAATCGCGCTGATTTTTCCATCTTTTACTGTTACTTTTACAGAAATAGTTCCACCAAATCCTTTGCCCGAACCAGTGTAAGTTCCATCCTTCCATGTACCGGATTCACTTACTTTAGAAACACTCGGAGCCGAACCCCCTGCATTACCTGCGTTCGCTGCTGCCGCTGTCGCATTATTAGACTCCGTTCCAAAAAGTGCATTTTTTACTGCACCGATAATTCCATTTGAACTGTATGTTGCTCCGGACACGACATCTACATCTGTACTCTGTGCCGTAAGCATCTCATCAATAACCCCTTTTGCACGCTGAAAGAAAGAATCCGTCTCACCTGGAGCACTGACAACATCAATCGCTGTCATCGTCTTTTTGCTTACAGTAACATTTACTGTAACTTTTCCGCCATATCCGTTTGCAGAACCTTTATACGTTCCATCTTTTACATCAATAGCCCCCTTCTTTCCCTTCTTTGTTGTATTCTTTTTCGTTGTTTCTGCCATTGCTGATGTACTTTCCTTCGCAAGCGCTTCCTTAATCTGACTGATATCTTCTGTCTCTGAAGCTTCATACTTTTTTGCCTGTGGAGTTTTGTATCCGGTAAGTACTGTCACCATAAGAACCGCCAGACAAACCGCCGGAATTATCGCTGTGATTCCTTTCACACCTGAAACCTTATCACCAAGACTTTTAAATTTTTCAACATATTTTTTCCACTTTTCTCTCATTATATCTCCCTTTCTTTTTGAATGTATTCTTGTATTCCTGTACTCTTGTATTCTTATATTCTCGAAATCTTTTTGTACTTGATTTTATGAGAAATTTTTTGTATCATTATTTTTTTATTATCGTAAAATCAGACTCACTGGTAAAATACTCTGCGAGTCCCTCTGAAACTAAAATGCTTCCGTCATCTTTTACAAGAATCGTATCAAACTCATCCCTGTGTTCTTTCCAGTATTTCTGTGCTTTTTCCGGTCCCATAATGAATAATGATGTGGATAAACCGTCTGCAAGTGTTCCGTCATCTGATACGATTGTAACAGAAGTCAGACCATTATTTGCCGGATATCCGGTAGCCGGATCAATAATATGATGATATGTTTTGCCGTCCTGCTTAAAATAACGCTCATATCCCCCAGAAGTAATCACTGCCTTATCCTTTATAGAAAGCACTCCAATATAACTTCCCGTATCTGCCGGATTCTCAACCGCCACTCTCCAGTCAGAACCATCTGGCTTTCCGTTTAGTGTCTGCACATTACCACCAAGACTAATTACTGCACTCGAAATCCCATTTTCTTTAAAAATATCCATTACTTTTGAAGAAGTATATCCTTTCGCAATTCCACCAAGGTCAATCTTCATTCCTTCCTTATTTAAAGTGACCTCCTGTTTTTTCTCATCATATAAAACGTGATCTGCTCCCATCAGTCCCCTTAACTTCTTCAGCTCTTTCTTTCCGGGAACACGATAGTTCTCCGTCGGGAACCCCCACACCTGCATAATCGGGTAAATCGTAATGTCAAACACTCCATTCGTGCTGTCATAAATCTCTTTTGAGCGCTTAATCAGATATCCTGTTGTTTCTGATACCGAACCTTTTCCATTCTTATTAATCTGCGAAACTTCACTGCTGTCAATCCCCGTAGAAACAAGCTGTTCAATATTGTTAATCTCATCAACCGCCTCATCCAACGCTTTCTTAGCATTCTTTCCGTAAGCCGTTAAAGTCATATACGTATCCATCGCAAAAATATCTCTTGATTCTGATTTGTCCTCTTCATTTTGAGTCTTACTATTTGTATCCGCTTCTGCCTGTGTTGTCTGCTCCACAGCCTTTCTACTATCATTCTTACTATTCTCTGTATCTACTGATGTTCCACATCCGGAAAGCATTCCTGCAGTGAACACAGTGGCTAGTAACATCGCAACTGCTTTTTTTCTAAAATTTATCACAACAATCCTCCATTATCTTGAAACTTACTTTCATTAGTTTTTTCTAACTTTATACATTATATAGAAAATATTCTGACAATGCAATTTTTTTATAAGCAAATGAGAACTTTTTTCATTAATATATATACAGTTTGACACAGCTAATAATAGTATATTATTATATTTTTCGTTAGAACAAGCTAACTTAAATACCAATTATAATATAAGGAGGAACTTATGAGAAACAAATTACTTGTAGCAGGTACTCTTGCTCTTGCAATGACTTGTACTACTGTATTTTCCAGTATTACTCCAGCAGTTGTAAAAGCAGCAAGTGTATCTACAGTACAGACACAGACAGCAGAAAATAGTGATGACTACGTTTACTGTTATGCTGGCCTGACATGGGCTGAATATTGGAAGGCTGAGGGAGTTACGGCAGCAGGCGATACCACTTCTTCTGATACAGCTGATTCACACGGTGAAAAAGATAAAGGTGCCTTTGATGCTGTAACAAGAGCTACCGCTAATCACGGTCTTCATCGTGGAAGTTATCAGTGTACTGCAGTTATTAAAACTGCTGAAGGAGAATATAGTGTTTCCCATTGGAGCAGTGATGGAAAAACTGTCTACTTTACAGATGGTACCAGTGCCGGATGGAACAGAGGTACTCTCACCTTAACCAATGGCACTACACAGACTATGACAGAATATGATGTTCTTGGATTAAAATATGTTCCTGTCAAAGTAAAATCTTCTGACTATGCCAGCTTTAAAGAAAAGTATTCCGTTGTAGAAAATAACGGTACCTTAATTGGTGGCTATGGAGAAAAGAATCTGCAGGATTATAATGTTACTGCATCTGTTGATAAGGATACCAATGGCCTAAAGACTGCCGAAAAGCAGAGTGATGGTTCCTTCACATTTACCCAAAGAAGTAACGGCTCTTCTTCTGGTATTAAAGATAAGACTCTTAAAACTGCTGATTTAAACAATATGGGAGCAACTGTAAAGGATGCAAGCGGTAGCTACGGTGAATTTCTTCGTGTAGATTTCACAAAAAATTACGGCGATCTTGGCGCTAATATGCAGGCTGTAAAATGGACCTACTATGGAAATGACAGCACACGTTCTAAGGCACTTGCCACTTACGGAACAAAGTTTGCTGCTGATAACTGGATGCATAAAAGTATGGGAATCCAGTTAGGTCTTACAAATTCTATTCGCTGCCAGCTTCCAAAAGGATATGACGGAACTGGCTACTGGAGCTTAACCATTTATGCTCTTGGATACGCTGATTCTACATATAACTTTGAAGCTACTGATACAAACATTGTAAAACCTGACACAAATGCTGGCGATACAACTGAGTTAAACAAACTTGTTTCTTCTGTTGAAGGATTAAACCCATCGGATTATACAGAAAAGAGCTGGAATAGCTTCGAAACAGAATTAAAAGAAGCAAAAGACATTTTAGCAAAAGAGGCTCCTACTCAGGCAGAGGTTGATGAGGCAGTAAAACATCTTACAGCCGCTAAAAATGCTCTTGATAAATATGTATACGGAACAGCGAATCTTTCTTATGCAGACTTCTATTACGGAGAATTAAATAATGTAAAAGAGGATACTACTTTAGACCTCACTTCCGATAAAGCAGCTTCTTACCGCGAAAGTGGTATGTATGATGCAGTAAGTAGTGCAACAACTAAGAAATACAAATCTTATTTCTCCAATACATATTCAGAAGATAATGCAAACGGACAGGGTGGCTCTATTATCGGTATAAAAGACGTAAATATTGCTGTTCCAACTTCATTATATGAAAATGCGAAAAAGGCTATTTCCGAAAAGAAAGAATGCAGCAATAAATTATTGGAAATTATTGGTTCTATGAAGTTATCTGATACAGCACCATCTGAATATAAAATCTTAAATGGTGATGGTACTTTGACAGCTATGAAATCTGAAGTTAGAGAAGATACTTCCGATACACTTACTATCAAAACACAGTCTTCCTACGGACAATACGAAGTAGATCCTGTAACCTCTGAAAACAGCCCTCTTTCTAATTTAGATGCTAAAAATTCCTTACTTGGTATCATTGTTGAAGACGAAGATGGTAATAAATACGGTATGGAGCATCTGGAAAACATCTATCATGAAGGAAAATTCTCCTTTGCCGTAACAGAGGGATTTAAAGAAAAGCATGGAAACACAATTGATTATAAGCGTCATGAAGCTTTACAAGGTAAAACAATTAAAAAAGTTACTTATCTTGTAAAAGACGGTGCTGATATTGTGATCAACACTAATTTAAAATGTAAAACTTTAGCTGTATCCGACAGTATTAAAGCTACCGCCAACGATAACTTTAAAGATGGCGCAACCGTTTCTGTAGATACCACTGCTGTTCCTTCCGGTTCTAATTATACTTTAAGCAGCGTAAGTATCGGAAAAACTGTCCTGACAGAAGGTACAGATTATACATATGCAAACAATACTCTGACGATAAAAGCTACAGATAATACTGGTGTGGGTTCCTATTCTATGGTATTTACAGATGATACTTACTCTGATATTGTAGTCTCCTTCACATTAGAATCTGGTTACAATACTGGAGATATCTCCATTAATAAAAATAATCAGGTTATTCTTCCTGCGGGTGTTAGCTTTAAAAAATATGTAAATAATATTACATCTATTAAAATTAATGGTGTAGAAAAAACAGGTAAAGGCGGAATTAAAGCCACAGATTTATTTGATGCAGACGGAAACATTAACTTCAATGCAGCAATTAAAGATAAAGATGGTTCTTCCACACCTGTATTTGCAGATAAATCTGCTTCTTACACAATAGAACTTACATCTACCGGTTACCCATCTGTATCTGGAACTGTACAGCTGAATACTTCTATCCTTGAAGCTTCCATCAAAAAAGCAGAAGCACTTGATAGCAGCAAATATACTGCTGAAACCTGGAAAGCACTTCAGACTGCTTTAACAGAAGCAAAAGAAGCAAAATCCGCTAACACACAGGCAATTGTTGATGCTGCAAACACAAAACTTACAGAAGCTCTTTCAGGCTTAAAAGAAAAAGCTGTTACTCCTTCTAAACCTGCAACGCCTTCTAACCCAGACACAACAACAACTAAAAAACCTGCTACTAAACCAGCATTAAAGAAATCAAACGTAAAACTTTCCAAACCTGTTCTTAAAGTTGGAAAAACAACAAAGAACAAAGCAAAAGTTACATGGAAAAAGGTTAAGAAAGCTACCGGTTATGAAATCCAGTACACAACAAAAGGATTCGGTAACAAAAAAGCTACAAAAACAATTAAAGTTTCCAAGGCTAAGATCACATCTGCTCAGCTTAAGAAACTGAAAAAGAAAACAAGATATAAAGTCCGCATCCGCGCCGTATATACAAAAGCCGGATATCAGACAGCTACATCAAAATGGTCTGCAATAAAAACTGTGAAGACAAAATAATAATTGTAGATTTCGTGTAGACGAAAAAAGAAACGAAAATTAGTATTTAAGCATTCCCTTTTTTGAGAACTTTTTTCATTTGGTATTTTTTGTTTGACACAACTAATTTTATATAGTATTCTCTAATTGCGAGATATATTTTCTATCTCAGACTTACAAGATTTGAATTGAATTTTCGGTGCTTAATATCTTTTTATTAGATATTCATGCATGAAAACCTGGTAGGGGACCCTCCACTAACGCACTCCGTATGCGCGCTAGGGAGAGTTCTCTAATTTTTTGCCTTAAAAATCAGTGCACAGATTTTTATATATTTATTTTCTTATCAAATATGTCCTTTTGGAACTTTTTATGTTTGATTTCATAATCAGTTTCTAAAAGTATACAAGAAAAGAAGGGAGACTACAAATTTAATGAGAAAACAAAAATTATTAACTAAGGCTCTGGCAGCTTCTATGGCAGTATTTATGTCTGTCAGCCAGCTTTCTGTTCCTGCATTTGCAGCAGAAGGAACAAAATCCGTTTCTATCGCAGGCAGCACTTACACATATTCTGCAGAAGCTTTAGAAGGCTATACTCAGATTGGAAACAGTGGATTATATTATAAATTAACTAACGGTACAGGTTTTTCCGGAACGATATATGGAACATCTAATTTAACTTACAAAGAATTTTATTCTGGTGATGTAAGCAGCACAGACAGCTTTGATGTCGTTACTACTGCCAGTACTTCTAAGCATTCTGTTTTATCTAATGCCTGGACAGATTATGAGGAGGAAAGTGCAGAAGCTGCAGGAGGATATCATGTAAAAGGTGTTGCGAATGTAAATGTTGCTGTTGATTCTGACCTTTATGTTGAATCCACTATTTTAAAAGATGCAAACAAAGAATTAAGCAAAGCATATGAGGAAGCTTCTGATATTACATTAAATGAAAATCCTACACAGGTTCCTTCTCAGTATAAAATACTTCAGGAAAACGGTTCTTATGTTTCTAATAACAAGACAGTCGCTACTGTAACTGATGCCGTACCAACATTAACAACAGGATCCACCTGGGGTGAATACGAGATTGATGTGGTGGAAACAAGCACAAAATACTTAAGAAATTCCCGACAAGATGAGGGATTCCCTGTCAATTCTACTATTCAGGGAATCATTCTTGAAACAACAGAAGGATATAAAGTAGGTCTGGAACATCTTTCAAATATCTGGGTACAACCTTATAAATTATCTTTTAATGTTGCCAATGAAGCAGCTACTATGGGAATTGCAAAATCAGATAATACGGCTGAATTTGCAAAGCTTGTCAATAAAACAATTAATAAGATTACTTATGTAACACCAGAAGGTAACTATGTTTATACTTTCGCTGATGGAATCTTTATAAAACCAGCTTACTCTGAAGAAATCAGCGGTACTTTCAGTGACGATATGAAATCATTTACTTTAAATCAGCTTCCTACTGTAAAAAACGGAACATTAACTGTAACATATACTGTTGGAGCAGGTCATATGAAGACTCCTTATACTCTGTATTCCGGAGCTATTGCAAAAAGCGTTTCTCTTGACTTAAATGCTATCCCATCTGATGCAGAAGGTGGAACTTACAGCGTTGCTATTTCTTGTGATAACTACGCTGATATCCACGTTGCAATCCCTGTAACAGAAGCTCAAAAAGCACAGTTACAGGAACTTATCAAACAGGCTGAAACTGCATTAAAAGGTGCCGGTGCTGATGATAGTGTATTATTAGCACATAAAAATGAGGCAGCAGAACTCTTAGCAAACGAAAGTTCTACCAGTGCCGATGCTGCTGATTTAATCAATGAACTTACTGAATTATTAAAACCATATCAATCCACAGAAGCACCAACACCATCCATACCGGACAGTACAACAGCTTCTAAACCAAATACAACAACTGCTGCTAAACCAGCTACAAAACCTGCTACTACAGCAAAGAAGCCAAACACAACAGCCACAAAAGTAAAACTTGCAAAACAGACTACAAAAGTAAAAGCAAATGGAAAGAAAAAAATCAAAGTATCCTGGAAAAAAGATAAAAAAGCTTCCGGTTACGAAATCACATATTCCACAAAGAAATCTTTCAAAGGAAAGAAAACAATTGTAGTAAAGAGTAACAAGACAACAAGCAAAGTAGTAAAGAAATTAACATCTAAAAAGAAATACTTTGTAAAAGTACGCTCCTACAAGCAGGTTGGAAAGACTAAGACTTATGGGGCATACAGCAAAGTGAAAACTGTGAAAGTAAAATAAGTTTCTCTTAAACATTTTATATAATTGGTATTTTTATAAATAGTATTTTGCCTCAGGCAGGGAGAGACGCTCCCGGAGAAAGTAGAATAATAGTTGCCTCTGCAAATGTGAGAAGTAATAACCATATCTTCTGGTTTATACATTCTATTATTTCTTACTATTCAAACTCTATTTAGTAAAAACCCCACGAAGCTATATTCCGTGGGGTCTTTTTTATTATTTGAATAGGATTGGCTTAGATTATAAATAATTCTCATACTTCTTAACACACCCGATTCCAATCGCATATGGTCCGGTATGTACCGCAATGGTTGCCCCAATCTGGCAGATTCCCACCTGATCTACATGGCTCTCTCCATAGATATGGTTCGCAACGGTATTATAATATTCCTTGCCTTCCTCTATATCGTAACCAAAACCAACGCGGAAAGAATAGTCTTCCATCGCATCTCCGGTTTCTTTAAAATAGTCATCCATTAACGCAATCGTTTTGGCAACTGTCTTCTTACGGCTTCGTCCGATTCCTGAAGCTTCGATCTCACCATTTACTAAAGTAATCAGAGGCTTTAAGGAAAGGGCGCTGCTTGCGATTCCTGCAAGCTTTCCGATTCGTCCGCCATGTTTTAAATAATCTGTGTTACCGACTGTAAAGAAGATTCTATTCGTCTTTTTCATCTTCTCAAGAATATCTACACATTGTTCATAAGGAACTCCATTCTGACACATTCTTCCTGCTTCGATAACCATAAGACCCTGACTTACTGTTCCTGCTTCAGAATTAATCACCGCAATTTTGGCATCCGGATAATCCTCACAAACAATTTCTCTGGCATTACATGCACAGTTGTAAGAACCACTCAAAGATGGAGTAAAACAAATACAGACTACCGGTGTTCCTTCTTTCACATATTCCGTAAAAACGTCAATATAATTCTGTACAGATGGAAGAGAGGTCTTCGGATATACATCTGGATTCCCTACCATTCGCTCATATACTTCACGAATTCCGATTTCTTCAATCTCTTTATAATATGTCTCCTCATCAAATGATATATAAAAAGGTATAATACGTAAATTATACTGTTCAATGATCTCTTTTTCTAAATCACAACAGCCATCACTAATAATCTTGTAATCCATTTCATCCTCCAGTATGCATTATTATATTACTATACACAGAAATTAATACACTGCAAATATCACTCAAAATGAAGCATTCTCTCTTACTGCAATGCAATCTGTGTTCTCATTTCCATGTAATGTAGTTTTCATATCTATATTTTAATATTATCAAAACTCTTTGTCAACTATCTTCTCTATATAGTCTCCGGTAAATTCCAGATTCTATGGCTGTCTTGATAATTTATTTCATTTCCTTTTCCAGAAATTTTACCACTCCCGCATTCAGATTGGTATCTAAAATATAGTCTGCCCTTTCTTTTACTTCCTTATGTGCATTTCCTACCGCACAGGAACGATCACAAGCTTCAAATAAAGGAATATCATTCAGATTATCACCCATTCCGGTAATCGCGGCCGGATGAAGAAGCTTTCGCAGCTTCTGTATTCCATAATATTTTGAAGCATTTTTATGCGAGATTTCTAAATACCACAGACCATCTCCATAAACATCCTTATAAAAATTCAGATTCAGCCGCTCATCTTTTTTCAAATATTCATAAAATGGCCGTAACACTTCTTCTTCATAACAAATGGAAAAATAAATGATATCTTCACCTGAAATATCTTCTAATCTTTCCACTTTACTAAATGGCTTATGGTATAAATCTCTTCGTTCCGTATAAAACTTTTCCATATGCTGTGTCGCAATTTTTTCATAATAGGTTGCCATCTTTCGTCCAGACTTGCCGACTCGTCCGGCACTATCTACAACAGATGTTTCGCCAGACTTTGAGCAATCTTCGGAAATTTCAGGGGACAGTGCATATGCAAATCCTGTCACTCCAAACTTCTTTCTTCCTTTTAAAATATATTCCACAGAATCTCTTTCAATAATTTCCGCATGAATACAGCTTTTTTTCACCGGATCGTAAATCATGACTCCATTCATCAAAATCATAGGACAGGTGAGATTGACATCTTTCATAATAGAATTCACAGTTGCATAGGTTCTCGCTGTAGCAACAGTAAAACAAAGTCCCTGCTCAATAAGAGCATTTAATCGTTTAGGCACGTCTTCGTTAAGTAAGGCATCACTATTTAATAATGTGCCATCTAAATCCGATACATATAGCATTTTGCCAGAAAGATTATATTCTTTCTTCTCCTGCTTTCTTAAAACTTCTTTTGATACATTTTTTCGTATCTCTTCTGGCTTTTCTTTTTGCATCTTATCTGCTTTTACTTCCAAGCAGGCACGTTTTTCTGCTTCCTCACGAACTCTGAAAAAAAGATACTGCTGCATCACACCAGCTATCCCTTCATATCTTTCTACTGGAAAATGCCCGTTATAATACATTTTTTCCACTTTGGCAATCCATGTATCAATCGGAAATAAGGAAAGCTGATGTAAACCAAAAAGCTGAATACAAGATGCTACCTTTTCTCCCACTCCATGAAGTTTTTTCAGCATCTCCTTTCCCTCTTCCGGCGATGCCCCTTTTGCAACGGCTGTTTGAAGTACACTCAGTTCAAACTTCCCAGTTAAAATATCCTCTGCTGTCTGCCGAATATACTTCTCCCGGTATCCAAACTTAAACTCCGACAAATCAGCCTTTACAAGCACTTCCGTTCCCGGAAAACTATAACCAATAAGATGCTCCTCTTCATATTCAAATACTATTTTTTCTCCAAGTTTCTCACATAATGCATCAATACTCTTCATAATACGTGGAATATTATTTCTCTGACTGATGATAAAACTAACAATCATCTCCCACAGATCCTGGCGAAGAATCCGAATCCCTTTTCCCATCTTCGCCGCTCCAGAAAGAAAACGATCTTCCGGATCAATCTGTTCTATTATTTTCCCGTAATCTGTATCTAAATCCAGATACCTTCTAAAATATTCCTCATCCTTTTCATGACACAAAATACGGATTCCTGTCTTTTCCTGAAAAAAACATGCCGTCCGTCCATCAGAAATAACAAAATATCTTCCCGGACATATTTTCTTCCAGCGGAAGCACTGTCCACTCTCTGCAATCTGCTTTAAATCTATATAATCGTTTTTTATAAAAATATCAATATAATCCATCGGTGGTTTCCTCTTTCGAAAATTTCTACTCCCATCTTAACAGGTTTTAGGGTAACATTCAAAGGAAATAAATCTTTCGGTTCTCTGCGGTTTGGGAGACGGAAATCAGCCTTTTCAAAAAAATCAAAATATTTTCAAAAAAGTGAGAGATTCTCATCCCTTATTTGCGAATATATAATGTAATCGATATAATTATCCATATATTTTTTACATTCGAATGTACATAAAGGAGTAACCTATGAAGATAAAAGAATCGAATTTTGTGGAAGCGTTATCCCACAGAAATGAGAGAGCTTTAGAATATGTGATGGTACATTATGGTGGACTTGTAAAGTCTGTTGTGCATCGTTATCTGAATGTTCTTTCTCAATACGAAGAGGAATGTATGAATGACGTTTTCTTCGCTGTATGGGAACATATCGACTCATATGACTCCGCCCGTAATCCATTTGCAAACTGGATTGGCGGAATTGCCCGATTAAAAGCTCTTGATTATAAAAGAAAATACGCAAATCATCTTTTGGAAACAAGCTGGGAAAATGCGCAATATACTAAAGGATTGGACGATGCAATAGAATTACACACACAATTTGAAGAAGAATTTTCTGAAGAAACAAAGCAAATGTTATCCTGCCTAAAACCACAAGATAGAGAGCTTTTCATCAAACTATATGTAGAAGAAAAACCATTTGATGAGATATCCAAAGAAATGAATACAAACAAGCCTGTACTGTATAATCGGCTTTTCCGCAGTAAAAAGAAACTGCGTTCCCTTTTCCCTCAAACAAATTCAACTCATCTGACTGGAGGTACGAGTTATGAAAAATGATATTTATGATTTATTAAATGACATTGACAATCAGATAGATACTTTTGAAACTGTCGATATTACAAGTACTGATTTAAAAAACTGGAAACAGTCTTTTGC
>ERZ894223.1310-NODE-1310-length-17256-cov-12.178013_pt1 | contig 17256 bp, 15 predicted proteins | sample MGYA00380293_ERZ894223 | MGnify/ENA primary metagenome ERZ894223 (study PRJEB32331, sample SAMN06328445) | human gut metagenome | biome: human gut microbiome; feature: stool | host: Homo sapiens | collected 2014-11-05 ...
CACGTACGGTTCTTAGGCGGGAAGGCGGTGGTAACACCGCTGACCCAGCCGATTACTCGCCGCTGGTGAACCGGCTGAAAGGTCAGGTCATCAAAATCAGCCCCAACAGCACCCAGTTCATCAACCCCATGGACATTAACGCCAACTATTCGGAGGAAGATAATCCGCTTTCCCTGAAAGCTGACTTTATTCTTTCTTTGTGTGAACTGGTAGTAGGCGGCAAAGAAGGTCTGCTGCCGGTGGAGAAAACCGTCATCGACCGCTGTGTGCATCTGATCTACCGCAAATATTTTGCGGACCCCTGCCCGGAGAATATGCCCATTCTTGAGGACTTGTACAATGCCCTGCTCCAACAGGACGAGAAAGAAGCCCACCATGTTGCCACGGCTCTGGAAATCTATGTGAAAGGCTCCCTGAACCTGTTCAACCATCGCACTAACGTGAACGTCAATAACCGCATCGTCTGCTACGACATCAAGGAACTGGGCAAACAGATGAAGAAACTCGGTATGCTCATTGTGCAGGATCAGGTGTGGGGGCGTGTCACGGCAAACCGCAGCAGCGGCAAGTCCACCCGGTATTATATGGATGAGATGCACCTCCTCTTAAAAGAGGAACAGACTGCGGCGTATTCCGTGGAGATCTGGAAGCGTTTCCGTAAGTGGGGCGGTATTCCCACGGGGCTGACCCAGAACGTGAAAGACCTTCTTTCTTCTCGTGAGGTCGAGAATATTTTCGAGAACAGCGACATGATCATCATGTTGAATCAGGCTGCGGGAGACCGCCAGATTCTCGCAAAGCAGCTCAACATCAGCCCTCATCAGCTTTCCTATGTGACCCACTCCGGCGAGGGCGAAGGGCTGCTGTTTTTCGGTAATGTCATTCTGCCGTTTGTGGACCGTTTCCCCACCGATCTGGAACTCTACCGCATTATGACCACCAAGTTGGGTGAAGTCTCGGAGGGCGCGCAGAAATGAGTGAACCGAAACTGAACATCAAAGAGGAATCGTCTACCAAAAAGACCCGTTCTCCCCCGAAAAAAGCCAAGGTAGAGCAGACGGTGCCCAAAAAGAAAAAGCTGAAAACCGATGCAGATAAAGCTGCGGAAAAGGCACAGCATCTGCGGTTTGGCAAGGCGGAACTGACCCCGGACGAACTGAGCCGGTTGAGTAAGGCGCAGAAGCGAGAGATGTACGCTGCCCATGCCGCCCGGTCTGCGGTGCATCGGGAAGTTGACCCGTATGAGGATGATAATGTGGGCACGCAGGCGTTGAGCGAGGGCGAAAAGGCGGCAGGAAATGTCCGGGATATTTCCAAGAGCCGCTATGCCCGAAAGCTGAAAAAGAAAGCCAAGATGCAGGGCAAGAAAGGCACCAAAACTGCAAAATCTTCTGCATCGGAGCCGACTGCGCCACAAGATGCAGGAACATCCGGCACCGGCGAGGGCGGCTCCAACTGGCTTTCACGCTGGAAACAGCGTCAGGAAATCCATAAAAGCTACTATGCCGCCGCCCGGTCGGGCACAGCGGCACAGACCGCAGGCGGCAAGGCGGCATCCAACGGTGCATCTGCTGCCCGGTCCGGCGTGGAACAGGCAGTGGAGAAAGGTAAAACCACTGTCAGCACCGCCGTAAAGGGGCTGATGAATGCCGCCAAAGGCAACGCGCACGTTCTGGTGATCGTGGGCGTTTTTGTTTTGCTCATTCTGATGGTCATGTCTGGATTTTCCTCCTGCGGCATCCTCTTTTCGGGCGGCACACAGGTGTCCGGGCAGACCATGTACTCCGCCGAGGACAGGGACATCCGGGGCGCAGAGCAGGACTATAAGAAGCTGGAAAAGGAACTGGACAAAAAAATCAAGCGCACCCCCACCGACCACCCCGGCTACAACGAGTACCAGTACCACCTCGACCCCATCGAGCACGACCCATGGCAGCTCACTTCGTTCCTGACCACCTTGTATGATGACTACACCCGCAGTGAGGTACAGGGAAAATTGAAGGAGACCTTCAAAAAGCAGTACAAACTGACCACATGGGTGGAGATACAGATACGGTACAAGACCGTTTGGGTCATCAGCCCGGTGGGTGTACCCATCCCCACGCAGGTGCCCTATGAGTACAAGATTTTCCACACCAAGCTGGAGAATAAAGGCTTAGAGGTCGTTATCCGGGAGGAATTGGATGCTGACCAACGGAAACGGTACGAGATCTTTCAGGACACGCTGGGTGGTCGGCCTTATCTGTTCAACGGCGGTCTGCCGCCCGGTGGTTCGGATGGCTCTGGCACACCGGGCATCGACTATCAGGTTCCGGCAGAAGCCCTGACCGACAGCGAGTTTGCCGCAATCTACAAGGAAGCGCAAAAGTATGTGGGCACGCCCTATGTGTGGGGCGGTTCAACCCCGGAAACAGGCTTTGACTGCTCCGGCTACGTCTGCTGGGTTTATAACCAGAACGGCTACGATGTGGGGCGCACCACCGCCAACGGTTTGTGGAACAAGAGCCAACACATCAGCGAAGCCGAAGCAAAGCCCGGCGACCTTGTTTTCTTTGAAGGAACGTATGATACGCCGGGGAAAAGTCATGTGGGCATCTACCTCGGAAACGGCATGATGGTCAGTGCCGGAGACTCCATCAAGTACGCAAACATTCACTCGTCCTACTGGCAGAAATACCTGTCCGGTTTTGGGCGACTTTCAAAATGAAATGGAGGGTTCAACTATGAGCGAAAAATCGGATAAGCTGCGGGCGATGCTGGAAAAAGAGAAGGAGCGCCGCATCAAGCTGAACAACCGCATCGAGATTCTGGAACGGCGCATTCAGGAGGAGGATTCCGCCGAGGTCAACGAGATGGTGCGAACTGCAAAGGTCACGCCGGAACAGCTTGCTGCCTTGCTGCGGCAGTCGGCAACCACCACCCCGAACCCGGCTGCGCTGTCTGCCGTGGGTGCAACTTTTGAGAAGGAGGTCGATGCAGATGAAGATTAAGAAACTGGGTGCGCTGCTGGTATCGGCGGCGCTGTGCGCTGGCATGGCGGCTCCCGCCTTTGCCTTTGAGGGCGAAGCCGTCCCGGTGGAGCAGCCTGTTCTGCCGGAAGTGGTGGAGGAGGATGTTGTCACCGTCACGGATGAAACCTCCGGTGCCCTGACCCCGGAGGGCAATCTGACGCTGGTGGATGACTACCACACCGACTATTCCGATGGCAGCGGACAGCAGTTTATTACGCTGGTGTCGAAGTCGGGAGCCACCTTCTATCTGGTCATCGACAGGAACAGTAAAGGGGCGCAGACCGTCCACTTTATGAACCTTGTGGATGAAGCTGACCTGCTGGCTTTGATGGAGGAAGAAGATGCAGAAGCCTACAATGCTGAAAAAGAAGCGGCGAAGCAGGCTGAACTGGACAAGCTGAAAGCCGAGGAAGAAGCAAAGAAAGCCGCAGAAGAAGCTGCCGCATCCGATGCAGAACAGCCGAAAGAAAAGAAAGTCACAAAGTATGCTGCGGCGTTTCTCGGTGTCGTGGCACTGATCGCACTGGCGGCTGGCGGCGGTTTCTATTTCTTCATCCAGCAGAAGAACAAGAAACAGGCAGAAAAAGAAGCCATTGACCCGGACGCGGATTATACCGAGGACAAGGGCGATTTTGAGATTCCCCCGGAGGATGATTCCGATGAGGACACTTCCGAGGAACAGGACGTAACACCCATCTGATTTTACGGCGGCGATTGCCGCCTACATACCATAATTCAAAATAGATTGGAGGGATTTCTTATCGCAAAATTGATCGTGACCGAAAAGCCGTCCGTGGCAATGGCTTATGCCAAAGTCTTAGGTGTGCATGGGCGGCAGGATGGCTACCTTGAGGGCAGCGGCTATCTTGTCAGTTGGTGTGTGGGGCATCTCGTGGAACTTGCACCGCCCAGTGCCTACGGAGAACAGTATGTGAAATGGAGCATTGCAGACTTACCGATTCTGCCGGAAAAATGGCAGTACCTTGTATCTGCATCCACAAAAAAGCAGTTTTCCGTTCTGAAAAGGCTCATGCACCGCGCCGATGTGGAAACGGTGGTGAACAGCTGTGATGCAGGGTAGTGCGGTTAGGTGACTCAAGAGAAAGAAAAAAGAGACCTCATCTCGTCAAAAATCAAATTTCAAAATCATTAAAGGAGCTATTCAAATGAAACGAAATCAGAATTTCGACCATAATCACTCTCAAAAACTGCTTTCCTTCCGCTACAACATAGACACCAACCGAGTGGAAGCCCGGTTCACGGATGGCTCTGCCGTCGCCAACAGGATGCCCAACTGCCTCAGAACATCCTCAACCCGCTACTTTACAGTGGGGTTGACACGGAGGATTGAGTGTCATCGTTTTTTCATGGCTACCGCCGAAAATCATTGTAACGTATTTTGTGTTACAAATTGGTCAAGCGAATGATTATGATTAAAATTCTCTTACTCGCACAATAAGTCATTTGATAAACTGGTTAAAATGCCAAATAATTTCAAATCATAGTCCAACACACAACAAATGTGGTATAATAACAATATATTTAATGCTTTAACTGTGTTTGCAAAAAGGAAAAGAAGATAAGTATGGAGATTACATGGTTGAAAAATGAAGATAATGCCATTCAATACGTCTATGCCTCTGCTGTTCCCCAAAAAATACCATTAGACATTTTTAAAGAAATTGTTCAGAGCAGTAAAGAAAACTGTCTACCTGAATTTTATGTGATATCTGAACAGGGAAAGTATATCGGATATATTTTATTATTGGCCGATAAAAAAGAAGACATCCCTAAACCTTTTACATTTCTTGCATGTCATAATGGCGATACTCTGCCAAAAGAAACTCACAAAAAAATATTGGAATTTATCGGCAAACGGTGTCGTGTAAACAACTGGAATAAACTCGCTTGGTTGGCCGAACAAGAAATCCAGCAATTGTGATATCATCGTTTTTTAAGCTATCTCTCTATAAAAACTCCTTAAAGACATAAAGGCAAACTTGAATAAATAAATTTATCTAAAAGCCCCACCTACAATAGATATTCCAAATCGAAGAATCTACTGCAGGTGGGGCTTGTTCTATGTGATAAGCTATTTTGTAAAAATCAAATACGTAGATTATATGGCAGAATCATTTGGTGACACTGAAAGCTAATGTTGCGCCATCAACGACACTATACATATCGCCGTTAGCCGCAGTAGCAATTCCAGTAAACTCAACCTCCCATTTTCCTTTAGAGAGTCCATATTTTACATCTTCCGTACCGATTGTGCCGTATGCAGAAATGGCATGATCAAAGGTTCCAAAGGGTGTACCAAGTTTATTGAAATGCAGGTTACCTTCAAAGGAAACAATTACTGCACCCGGAACGGTAATCGTCCATTGGATATACCCTTCAGACAGATAATCAAGTGTACATGAACCAGCATCGCCCCAGAAGGTTTCGCGAGAAATTGGGACAAGTTTGAATGTTGCAGAGTTTACAGTTGTTCCTTTATCAATTTCGATACTAGATTTTTTGGAAGAAAGTGCTACAACGCCTGGTTCAACTGCAACAGCAGCAGGCATCAAAACTGTGTTGAAAACAACCAACGCAGCACTCGTTCCAGCCATTTTAAGGAATTCATTTCGGGTCATCTTTTTCATGTCGATTTGCTCCTTATATTTTATTGACTGTTACAAGTCACCCAGCTACAATTTGGATTCTTTTTCGCTTAATTCTGCACTGGAATCACCTCTTACAAAATTTTAGTATATTGGCATCATCGTGATCAAAAGCAATATCACTAACAGCCACCTCATCACACTATAAAGCCGCAAATTTTCAACTCAGGTGTATGCTCATCGGCAAATAAATGTGAACCATACGAATGCCGCTGTTAAACAACCTGCCAAAACCACTAAAATACAACTTGCCAACTTTGGCTCAATAGCAACTTTTTGATTTTCGCACAGCGCAAATTTCTGAAGTTCCTGAAATGTTGTTTGATTGACATTGCCGTGTATTGCTTTCCATGCAACGAAATGATTTGTAATCAGAAGATAATCTGAAACGATTCCTACAAAAACAATGGCAAAAAATGCTGCGGAAAAGAACCACATTCCATCGCATTGATTCACCGTCAGGATATCCTGAAGGCTTGCTGGCTTCAATGCCCATAAAGCCACAACATATAGCAATACTTCGCAGAAATCTCTTTGGAGTGGCCCTTTTTGCTTAAAGAATCCCATTACATGTTCTCCCTGTTCTTTGAAGTCACTATCAGCCACCAATGGCCTGATAATAATCCGTTTTAGACCGAATCAAAGAGCCATTTGACTTATATTCCTTGACAGTTTGATGATAGCAATGTGTATAGTAGCTATTGTCATAGGAAAATAGGACTTCATACGTAATAGAAGATATTGTCACTTTATAGCAGTCCGAGGACATACTCTGAAGCATCTGATCGAAAATAAACGATGCTGTAGAAGAAATAACTGCTGCTGGTGTGCTTCCCCATGCAGTTGCTAAAATACTGGCTACATCAGATGCTTTTTTGCATTTACGCAAATCACTAGCATAAACCGTATCGGTTGCACTTGTGCCAACATAGCGGTGCTTGAACTGCGACCCTGTCACATCGCTTCCAGTGAGTGCAGGAATTTGTGCCAGCTGTCCGTTTTTGTAATTTTGCTGATCTTGATAAATTTCATAGAACAAGCTATAGTCACTTCTTGCAGTTGATGTTGTTGATTCACCAGATGCACCTACAACAACAATGTCCATCACATCATTAGGATGCACCGTACGCGTAATTCGTGTGATACCTCCATCACGAATTGTAAGCTGTTCAACAACATCTTTTCCATTCATCGAGTACGAAACAGAATAATTTGATCCTGTCAAAAGAGATTCGCTATTGCCATGATTTGTTGAATCTGCAAAGGCAATGGGCATAATGGAAGCAACACAAAGCAGCACCGCTAACACGCAGGAAATATAACGCAAATATGTTTTTGTTTTCATTTTGTTTTTTCCTTTCATGCATTCCTATAGAACAACGGACTCTCATCTGTGCATCGGAAACACCTCCGAAGTACATTGATTATCGATGCTCTCACTTTTTCAAGAGATATTTTCCAAATGCAAGGACGCCTAGAATATAGAAAAGCTGACGAACAATCAACATAATGAATGAAAGCAGCTCCAACATAATCGAACAGTTCCTTTTAGAAAATTATCAAGAAATATATCCCGTAAGAGTATCGCTATCTTACCTTTCATATGAATTTCAGTCATGCTCAAGCGATTCCGGGACATCCGGCTGATATGCCGTAAAGCCACAGGTGCTGTTCACGCTCAAGACTGCGAGAGCCATTGCCATAATGCAAGTGACCTTGCTCAAGAGCAACATAATCTTTTTCATTTCTGTTACCTCCGTTTGATATTTTTTAGAGCATTCATCTTCTGAAAACACATGAACGCCCTCGTACCTTAGGATATCTTCGCTTGTTTCTGAAAAAACGGAATGATTGCAAAAATCACTAAAACCCATTTTGAAATGTAGTATACCGTTATACTGCGGGTGTCCGGAAGCACATTGAAAATGGCAAACAGGAAATCTATTGACGAAAGAACAGATGCGACCATCTTATAGCTTAACCGCTTCTTTTTGCCTAAAGGCTTATTCGTTGCTTCTATCGGAGAGAAAAAGATAGCGATGCCCATAAGAGCTGCTGTTGTCAGGATACGAAAAAGGTGATTGGCTGCAATTACTTTACTCAGCAAAATGCAGATAAGTGCCAGTCCGGTAAATGCCAGATAGCATCTGGTGTGCGACGTTGCATGATATCCACCAATGTAGATTCTCTGCGGGATAAACCCAATCAAAAATGAAAGTGAGTATCGAACATCACCACACACGGCAGAGACGAGGATGACAAGCAAAACACTTACAACAGACGATATGAGCAACTCGTACCCATAGACATACGCATCCGCTTTTGATTCGTCTACCACTTTTTGTTCGCAGAAAAGACGGACTAATTTCTGAGACAGCGTGCGTTCCCACATTGCAGTTGCGCCACCTTATCTTCTGATTTTTGCTTCACTGTATCATAAATTTCAACAAAATCAAGAGGTTTGGCAAAACTGGTCGTTCTGGTGACAAAAGTGGTAAGTCAGGCTACTTGTAAGGAGCCTTTGCACAGTCTATAATAGTATCAGAACATTATTTTGTGGAGGTTGTCGAAATGCTGAAGTACCACGTTGCAGTCTGCGATGATGAGAAGTCAGACCTTGATGGTATTGTTCAAAGCGTCCAGCGATACGATGTGCAAGGTTGCTTTGACATTGAAACTTACATGGACGGAAACGAACTTCTGAGCGAATTGCAAATGCAGAAGAAATCCTTCGATTTGCTGCTGCTCGACATTGAGATGCCATCCAACGGTTTTCAGCTGGCACAATCCCTGATTCAAATGGAGAAGCATCCCTTGGTGGTATTTGTCACGAAGCGGCACGAGTATGCTGTGCAGGGATATGGCATTGCATTCCGCTACCTTGTCAAACCTTTGGATCAGACGCTGTTCGCTGCGGCGATGGACGCTGTCCTTCAGGAACTGAACTCCAAACATTTCACAATCGAATACGATGGTGTCACCATGTCCTTGGAAACATCAGATATTTACTTTCTGGAAAGCCACGGACATAAAGTTCTGATCCACTGCAAGGAGCAAGACCTTACATTGAGAATGAGCATTCCTGAAGCCTTGGAGCAGCTTCCCAAACGATGCTTCGTGTCGCCACACAAAAGTTATCTTGTCAATATGGAACACATTGTTTACGCTACTGGAACCGCTGTTTTTCTTTCCAGCGGACATCAGCTACCGATCAGCAGGAGGAAGCGTCAGGAGTTCAATCAGAACTTTAACGCTTATTTGGGAAGATGATACTTTATTATTTCGTTGAGTTTGCAGGGAGCTTTGCCAACATCGCTCTGTTGCTGCTTTTTATCGGTCGGCTATTTCCTAAAAAGGAGCCCGTTTCAAAATGGTTCTATGTGTATGTTGTGCTTATGATCGCTGGCCAGTGTGCACTAAGCTTATTCCCGGACTGGGTAACGCAGCGCACGATCTATCTTTTAGTTGGCGGATTTTTCCTCGCACTGCTGTTTTACGAAGTGCGACCATGGCAGGCGGTTTTTGCAAGCGGAGCTTTCTTTACGCTGATTGCTTTGGTGGAAGTGCTTGCAATGCTCCTGATCGGGCTGCGCATCCCTGATACCGATATTCTGATGCAGGCTGGGGCAGCACGGTTGGTTTATGTTGTTTTTTCAAACCTGATTCAAGTTCCACTTGTAGTCCTGATCTCACATTTTTTCAGTCGAAAGGGAAATGCTCTGCGCATCCTATGGCTGTTGCCAATTATTGCGATTCAAATCGCAAGCATCGCTGTCTGTTATGTGGCACAGTATCATGCTGCGGATGAGTATTTCCCGGATTATATGGTCGGCCTTATGGCTGTGCTTCTCCTTATAAACATCCTGATCGTGTTCTATGTGGAAGCTCTCCGGGAAAATGAACTGGAAAAATTCAAAGCCAAGTTCAATGAGCAGCAGTACAATCTTCAAATGGAATACTACCAGCAGCTCAAAGAACGTCAGGAAGAAGTCCGTTCTCTACGGCATGATGTGAAGAAATACATTCTGGCGATGCAGGCAGTTGCAGAACACGGCGATACCGAAGAACTTCACAAGATTGCACAAGCTGCCACGGATATTTTTGAGCGTTCCACAAATGTTTCTGCTGTCGGAAACCCTGTTGTTGATGCTCTTTTGAATTATTACCTACGCATCGCAGAGAAGAATAACATCAAGGTCAAACTGGATGTGACGATTCCTGAAGTTCTGACGATCTCATCGCCGTCTTTGAGCATCATCCTCGGAAATACATTTGACAATGCCATTGAAGCCTGTTGCAGTCTGCCAGCGGAACAGCGAACCATCCATTTACAGCTGCGCAAACAATATCGGAGCCTTTTCTATCGGCTGGAAAACCCATACAGTGATACTTCTCGCGGAATCCGCATCGGAGAACATCATGGTTACGGGCTAAAAAATATAAACCGTATCGTTCAGGAAAACCATGGTGACTTCTACACGAAAAAGAAAGACGGTGTATTTACGGTTCAAGTTCGCTTGAACTGCGAAAATTAAATATGTTTCCACAGCCAAATGATCAGCCTTTATACTGATTGGTTGGCTCTTTATTTTGTAAAGGAGCGTGATGCTATGACCCAGCCCAAATCCGACCTTGCCTATCTCCGCAGCGAAAAAGCCAAAGCAGAGCAAAAGCTGCGATCTTGTCAGCACCGAGAGAAAATTCTTGAACGCCGGATGTCAGAGCTGAACCGGAGAGAGCGTGTGCATCGTCTTTGCACCCGTGCCGGAATGCTGGAAAGTTTTCTGGTCTGTCCGGGAGAACTGACCGACGATCAGGTGATGGAGCTTCTGAAAATCTCGTTCCGTCAACCGGAAGTCGTGCTGGCTCTTGCAAAGATGGTGCATGACGTTCACGAAAAGCAGAACGTTCCGAACCCCCTATGAAATAGGGCGCAATTATACACCGTTCCGGTGCAATTGCGGTCTTGCAGACGGCTCGATGAAATCGAAGCTGGCGTTTGTGCGCCAGCCCGATTCCATCCCAAGGAAAACTGCATTTTCCTTGCGCTGCTTTGCAGCTATCCTTTTGCGGCTCCCGCCTAAGACCGAAGCGCATGGCACTCCGGTCCAAGGCGGCGAGCATAACCGAATACGATTCCAGACCGTTCATCAAGAGCAATCTTGCTGGGCGGTCTTTTTGTTTGGTGGTGATGCCTATTCCGTGTCCGCATTTCAAAATTACCATCGTCAAGCGTAGCCAAGGGCAGTCTGCTGTTGCCGGGGCCGCTTACCAGAGCGGCGAACGGCTGTTCAGCGAGTACGACCAGAAAACGAAATTCTACAACAAGAAGAAAGAACTTGTCCACGCTGAAATCATGCTGCCATCCCATGCACCGCCTAGATATGCAGACCGGGCAACGCTTTGGAACGCCGTGGAAGCCATAGAGAACCAGTGGAACTCCCAGCTTGCCCGGCGCATCGTGCTGGCGTTCCCGGTGGAAGTGCCGAAAGAGCAGTATTTGTCCATGATAAAAGAGTTTTGTCAGGAGCAGTTTGTTGCCAAGGGCATGATTGCCGACTTTGCCATCCACGACAAGGGCGATGGTAACCCACACGCCCACATTCTGCTGACGCTCCGGGCAATGGACGAACACGGCAAGTGGCTCCCGAAAGCCCGAAAGGTATACGACCTTGACGAAAACGGTGAGCGCATCCAACTTCCTTCCGGCAACTGGAAGTGCCATAAGGAAAACACGGTGGACTGGAACGACCAAAAGTACGCCGAGGTCTGGCGGCACAGCTGGGAGACCGTCACCAACCGCTATCTGGAAGCCGCTGGCCGACCGGAGCGTGTTGACCTGCGCTCCTTTGAGCGGCAGGGCATCCAGCAGATACCAACGGTTCACCTCGGTCCCGCCGCACACCAGATGGAAAAGCGCGGCATCGAAACTTTTCTCGGCAACCTGAACCGGGATATTCGAGCCGCCAACAGCCTGATGCAGTCCATCCGCCGCACCATCCGTGGGCTGCAACGCTGGATCGCAGACCTGAACGAAAAGAAGCAGCTTCTTCTGGACGCACTGGAAAAGGCGAAGGAGCCCACGCTGTCCGACCTGCTAGTGGATTACTTCAATCTTCGTGCCGAGCAGCGCAGCGATTGGTCTGGCAAGGCAAAACTGAAATGCACAGTCCGGGACTTTGAGGAAGTCAAACAGGCGGTGGACTATCTGAAAGCCCATTCCCTGAACACCATCGAGGATTTGAACCAAGCCATTGACAGCTTAAACCAGACTGCCGCCCCTCTCCGCAGGCAGTTGAAGCAGAACGAAAACCGTATGCGGGCAATCGCCCAGATCAAGGACGCTGCCGCCGTCCATGCCAAGCTGAAGCCCATCCATGACACCTTTATCAAGAAGAACTTCAAGCTGACCAAAGATGCTTATGCCGCCCAGCACAAGGATGAACTGGACACCTTCAATGAAGCTGTCCGCACTCTGATGAAACTGAACGGCAGCACAGCGGTGGATTTTTCGGCATTGGATGCCGAATTTTCTGCGCTGCAATCCGGCAGCGCAGAGCTGCACACCCAACTGGAAACTTTACAGCCTGACCTGACCGCACTGAAAAATGTGCGCAAGTATATCGACATGGTGCTGAATAAGCAGCAGCTTTCTGCACCGGGCGACAAGACCCCGGAAAAGGAATCGGTGCTGAAACAGCTGGAGCAGCTTGAGCAGAAAAAGTCCAACCACAAAACGATTTCCACCACCCCAAACCGCGAAGAATCGCTCTAAACGATCTTTCTGTCACCGATATGCCGTTGCAATCAGTGGCAGAAATACATAATTCATTTGTTTTTTGCTGGCTTTTGGCTATTCTCGCTGGCTAGTGAGTAGAGGCGTACTTTTAAGGCAGAAATTTTCTCCAACACCCCCCATTTTAGGCCACTTTTTCTGTTAATAGTAGAAACGCTTCTTTGAAGGCTAGTCATTTGTGACCTTTTTGTTAATTCTCAAAAAGATGGTTGTCTTTTGGTCTTTTTCGTCGGCTACCTATTGAGAGGACTTTTTCAAAGCCGGAGATTTGGTCTCAAGAATTACAATTCAATTACAAGTTTCTCACCAATGCTACGAAACAGGCGTTCTCGATGCCTACCAAGTGTAGGGCATCTTTTTCAAGACCATTCTCGGACTATTATGACGTTTTGTTTACAAAATTGCTTGCAATGCTACGAAATGGCCTTTTTCATCGGCTACCAAGTAGAAGGATGTTTTTCGTCCGTCAAAGTCCAGAAATCTTCCATATGTTCCTTGACAAGTGAATAGTTCAATCGTCCGGTACTTCACAAAAGGTACTTCTGTAACTCGCAGCCCGGTCATAACGAAGACGGGGTGGCTGAAATGCCAATGGTGCGGTGCAAGCCCGCCGCCGGACGATTCCCCACTCCTAGGGAAGTCGAGGACCAATATGGGAGACCTTAACTTATTAACGCAGTTGAGCACTTGTTTCGTGCTTTTCTGCGACTGGAGAATTGGAACCCACCAATTCTCGTTACATACTCTTTGTTTCTGATTTCTGCTTCAGCTGGAGGTGATCAACATTTCAGAATATCTTACCACGCAAACTCCGCTGCCGCCGTTTCTCCCATACCCACGCTTCCTTTTGGAACTTGACCTGAGCCAGACTGCAAAAATGACTTATGCGCTGCTGCTCGACCGTGCCACGCTCTCGCAGAAAAATCTCTGGATAGATGAACGTGGTTTCGTGTTTGTCATTTTTACGATTTGCTCTTTGGCTGAGCAGCTAGGGCGCAGCACTGTCAGTGTTTCCAGTGCGCTTAAGGAATTGGACGCTGCGGGATTGATCGAGCGCAGACGAACGCGGTTTTCTTCGCCCAATCACATCTTTGTGAAAATTCCAAATGTTGAATAGTTCTGCGTTTTTCACGATTCAAGAACCGCCAAAATCACGATTCTGTGATGCAGATTCTTAATGGCATCTGCAAAAGATATTTTTCCTATGCAGTATAGCAGCCTTAAAGACTGTATCGAAGAAAACTTTCACCTAACCAACGTAATAAAACAAAAAGAGAAAAACGAATAGAATCCATCCATTCCTTTCCGTATTTGCACCACATGAATGAGGAGGTCTGCCCTTGAACAAAGAAAAATCTGAGAAGAAGCCCACCACACGTAAACGTGCGCCGAGAAGTCCGAAGTCCGTGCGCCTGATCGTGGAACGCCATTATATCGGCAATGTGCCGATGAATACGCTTTTTCAGCGGCTTGCGGAAGAAGAAATTCGTAAAACTGCCGAATCGTATCTCGCCGCTGGCTAATTGGACGTTTTACTGCGGAAAAGGGCTTGCATCATCACGCAGCATCCGCTACAATGTGATTGATGAGGTCTCTTTTCCATTATGGAGGTACACATGGAAAAGGACAAAAAAGTAACTGCTTTATACTGCCGACTGTCAAAAGATGACGGTTCAAACAGCGAAAGCCTGAGCATCCGCACTCAAAAGGCGATGCTTATGGAGTATGCCACACGCAACGGTTTCGGGAATTGCCAGTTCTATGTTGATGATGGTTACAGCGGTACGAACTCTGACCGCCCTGCCTTTCAGGAACTTCTGGATGATATCCGGGAAGGAAAGGTGGCAACAGTCATTACCAAAGACCAGTCCCGACTTGGACGCAACCACATCGAAACCGGAACGTATATGGAAATCTTCTTTCCTGAACACGGTGTCCGCTATATTGCAATCAACGATGGTTATGATTCCAACGAGCAATCTCAGATGGATATTGCCCCGTTCCGAAACATCATCAATGAAATGTACGCCAAAGACACTTCCCGAAAAATCAAGAGTGCCCTTCGGACACGCAAGAAAAGCGGAAAGTATATCTCCAGCGGCGCACCGTTTGGCTACCAGAAAGACCCTGCCGACCACAATCACCTTGTGCTCGACCCGAACACTGCCCCCGTTGTTGAGTATATCTATTCAATGGCAGAGGAAGGGCTGGGGCTTCACCGCATCGCCAAGCGGCTCCACGATGAAAAAGTCTTGAAGCCGTGTTACTACAAGAAAGAGATGTTTGGCCGCTTTATTGATGATGAAAAGATGTATGATTGGGACAGTGCCTATATCAGTCAGGTTCTGCACAGCCCAGTCTACGCCGGACACATCATCTACGAAGCCAAGCCCACCGTGTCCATGAAATCCAAAAAGCGGCGTTATATTCCGTTTGAAGAACGCGCTATCGTTCCGAATACACATGAAGCAATCATCCCACAAGACCGTTGGGAGAACGTGCAGCGAATCCTTTACAGCCGTTCCGGCTGCTTTATGTGCGATAAGACCGACTACGACAATATCTTCAAGGGCATCGTCCGCTGTGCAGACTGCGGCAGAACGATGTTGGTCAAGGTCGAGCACAGGCGCAAACGTAACAGTGTTCTGGATCAGACCTTTTATTGTTGCAGCACTTATCGGAAATATGGTGCGAAAGCCTGTGACTCTCATAATTTGGAAGCACGTGTTCTGCATGAAGCTGTCTTTGCGGACATTCAGGCACACGCAAAGGCCGCTGTGAGCAATCGGGAAGCCCTTGTGAAGAAGATTGCAAATCAGATGCACCTCCGGGTGTCCTCTGACCGGGCGCAGCACAAACGGGATTTGAAGCAGTGTAAAGCACGAATCGCAGAAATCGAAGACCTGTATGCAAAACTTTATGAGGACGTATCAAAGGGACTTCTCCCGGAGAAACGTTTTCAAATGCTTGCAGATCGCTACGACAAAGAACAGGCTGAACTGACCGAGAAGATTGAGCAGTACGAGCGGGAAGGCCGTGCTGAACACGATCAGCTGGACAAGATTCAGGATTTTATTGATGAAGTCAGCAAGTACGCTGGCATCACCGAACTGAACTATAAGATTCTGCATCAGCTGATTGACAAGATTCTGGTATCCAAAGCGGAAAAGGTCGATGGCGAATACGTCCAGAAAATCCAGATTTTCTACCGCTTTATCGGCCCATTGGATGCCATCGAGTAACAAAGTCAGAAAAGTCACCTCCGAGAACTATCCTACAGACGCAGGGCGCGAGGGAGAACTGATTTTCCGCTTGGTGTACCAGCAAGCAGGCTGCAAAAAGCCCTTTTCTCGCCTGTGGCTGTCCAGCATGGAGGAAACCGCCATCCGCGAGGGTTTTCAGAAACTCAAACCGTCAACTGAATACGATGTGCTGTACAATGCAGCACTCTGCCGGGAACGTGCCGACTGGATGGTCGGCATCAATGCGTCCCGGCTTTTTTCGTGTCTGTACAACCAGCCCTTGGCAGTGGGACGAGTTATGACCCCGGTGCTTGCCATGACGGTGGTGCGGGAAGCTGCCATCGCTGCCTTTGTGCCGGAGAAATTCTACACGGTTGCCCTGACCCTTGCAGACGGCGGTACAGCTTCCAGCAAACGGTTTGCACAGAAAGCGGATGCCGAACTGCTGCTTTCCAAATGCCGAAAGGAGGGGCGTGTCACGGTGCAGAAGATGGAACGCAAGGAAAAGTCCGAAAGTCCGCCGCAACTCTATGACCTTACCGCATTGCAGCGGGATGCCAACCGTCTGCTGGGATTTACGGCACAGCAGACCTTGGATTATGCCCAAAGTCTTTACGAAAAACGGCTCATCACCTACCCCCGCACGGACAGCCGATTTTTGACGGAGGATATGGCGGCATCCCTTCCGGGGCTTGTGACGGACACGGGCAGGGCGTTTGCCGTGGAGAAGCCGATTCCCATCCATGTGCAGCAGGTCATCAACGGCAGCAAAGTCACCGACCATCATGCGCTGCTACCTACGAAAAGCATGGCAAACGCAGATCTTGCCGCCCTCCCTGCCGGGGAGTGGAATGTCCTGCGGCTGATTGCCGCACGGCTGCTCTGCGCCGTAGGCGAACCGCACCGCTATGCAGAAACTACGCTCACCACCATCTGCGCTGAAGAGGAGTTTTCCGCAAAAGGCAAGGTGGTGCTGTCCGACGGATGGAAAGCCATGGAACGAAAAATGCTGGGGGAACTTCTGGGCAAGCAGAAAGAACCGGTTGTTCTGCCGGATGTGCAGGAGCAGAGCCAGTGCAGCGTTGCCGGTGCCGAACTGAAAGAGGGGCAAACGTCCCCGCCGAAGCATTTCACCGAAGATACCCTCCTGTCAGCTATGCAGGCGGCGGGTACAGACAGTATGCCAGAGGGCGTGGAGCGTCAGGGCATCGGCACCCCGGCAACCCGTGCCGCCACCATTGAAAAGCTGGTGCAGAAGGGCTTTCTGGAGCGCAAGGGCACCAAGAAAACCAAGGTGCTGCTGCCCACCGACAAGGGCAAAGCCCTTATTACCGTGATCCCCGAAGAGATCCAATCCCCGGAAATGACCGCCGATTGGGAAACAAAGCTGCTGCAAATCGAGCGTGGCGAAATGGAGCCGGAAACTTTTATGACTGAAATCAAGGAAATGATCTCCTCGCTGGTAATGACCACCGAGGCTGCGAAGGGAGCGAATGCGCTTATGAAAAACAAAATTATTGGTGTCTGCCCGAACTGCGGTA
>ERZ894223.1313-NODE-1313-length-17235-cov-71.213038_pt1 | contig 17235 bp, 19 predicted proteins | sample MGYA00380293_ERZ894223 | MGnify/ENA primary metagenome ERZ894223 (study PRJEB32331, sample SAMN06328445) | human gut metagenome | biome: human gut microbiome; feature: stool | host: Homo sapiens | collected 2014-11-05 ...
GCTTATTTTAACACAAAAAAGCTCTCAAAAATTTGGTGATGTCTTAGGAATCATGGTTGTCAGATTAGCCTAAGGCTTAGGTGCCTCTTGTCCGCCGGTCGTCTTCTCCACTCCCCACTTGTGCTGGCTTTTCTCTCTTATGCGTGCCTGACGCTGGAAGTTGTCGCGTGACGACTCGCCTACGCCGAGGCAGCGGAAGTGCAGTCCGAGGATGTTATCCGTAGCGACGAATTCCTCAAAGGTCTTCGCTCCCTTCGAGCGGATGGAGACATGGAAGATGCCGAGGTTGTCCAGCCTCACCTTCTTGCTGTCTATCAGCAGCTCGCGTATGCACTTGACGATGTCCGTGAGGATGGCGAGGATCTGGCCGCGTGAGAACGAGGTGTTGTGTGATGCCATGTGGGCTGCCAGCTTCGGGAGGTCGTACATCTCGTTGTAAGTGACGCGTCCGTAGAACTTGCCCTTGGTGCCGTTGTTGATGTTGCTCTTGTAGATTTTGTATTCTATTGCCATAGTCTGTGTGTGTGTTTTATGGTTAACGGTTTGTTTGTTTTATACGTTGTTCTCTGTGTTCGTGTTGTGTGCCTTGTCCTTGTCGTACAGCTTCACTCGCTTGAACTTCACGTCGCCAGCGTAGTTGTAGCCGTTCTTCAGGTGCATCGCTCCCGTCGGGATAATCTTGATGTAGGTTCGCAGGACGTTCTCGGTGGCGGTGAACTCCTTTGCGGTCTTGGCTCCCTTGGTGCGGATGCCGGGCTTGAAGATGGCGAAGTCGGGGAGTTTCACGGCGTTGCCGTCGAGGCAGATCTCTCGGATGCATCCCACCATGTCGTCCAGCAGACCGATGATCTGGCCCTTCGAGTAAGAGCAGTTGTGTCGGCACATGTGTTCGGCGATGCCTTCGAGGTCGACGATGTCGGTGTGGATGGCGCGGGCGTAGAACTTGCCCTTGGTGTAGTTGTTCGCCTTGCTTTGGTAAATTGCGTACTGAATCATGTGTTTCTGTGTGTGTTTATTGGTTAGACATTCTGGTTATGCCGCAAAGTTACGGCTTTTGCCCGTCAGATGCAATAGTTGTCCTCCGCGGCGTGCAAAGTTGTCCCCTGGCGCTTGCAAAGTTGCGCTTTGCAAGCGAATTAGGAGTTTTGAATTTTGAATTAGGAATTGTGCGCTCCGCGCATTTTGAATTATCCAATTTTGATTTTTAATTTCGCTGTTATAAAATTCAAAAACTGGAAAAATCAAAAATCGCAGGCGAAGCCGAGAACAATTCAAAACTCCTAATTCCTAACTCCTAATTCATCTTGTCATTTGGTCATTTGGTCATTTTGTCAAAATGAAGAAAGAAAAGCTTGTCAGACTCCTATAGTATAATATATAAATATATATTATACTATAGAGCCAAATGACCGACTTTCGGAAATGAAAATGACAAGATGACAAGATGACAAGATGACAAGATTTTTAGTATCTTTGCCCATAAAAAACTACGCAACATGCCTCTTACTCCCGAACAACTGGCGAAGATAGCTCAGAAGGACGCTGCTCTGCCTGCCGCCCTGAAGCGTAACGCCACCACAAACTACTACGAGGGTTATTTCTTCATCACTCTCAACACCCGCAATTATGCTCCCATCCTCAGCTTCATAACGGGACGTCCTGACGCTCCTGACGACGCTCCTGACGCTCCCGCTTGCGAATACACGGAGCTGGGCCGTAAGGTGATGGCGGTCTGGCAGTCCGTCCCCCGTTTTCATCCGCAGGTGGAGATAATGGCCGCCGAAGCCATGCCCGACCACTTCCATGGACTGCTGCGACTGCTGCCCGGCAACAGGAAGCATCTGGGGCATCTCGTCGGCAGCTTTATGGGAGGCTGCACCCACGGATATTGGGACATCCTGGGCATAGACTGGCGAAAGGACCGTGCTGAGCGCCTTGCCAAAGGCGCGCACGCGCTTCCTCCTGACCGAGACCGGGACCACACGTGCTCCTTTCGTGGCCCTTCGCTCTTTGTCCGTGGCTATAACGACATGGAGGCTGTCACGCCGGAGCAGGTGCAGACGAAGCTGCGCTACATCCGTGAGCAGGCGCGCCGCGCCCTTATCAAGGGAACGCTGCGCGACCGCTTCCTCGTCCATCGCTCGTGCACGGCACGCGGCTGGACGCTGGACACCATCCGTCGGGGCCTCCGCGCCGACCGCTTCTATGCCCATAACCCCGACCGCCTCGAACATATCCTCCGTTCTCTCCTGCCGCGTATCCCCATGCTGCCGGCTATTGTCTCAGCCTCTTCCTCAGCCTCTCCCTCAGCCTCTCCCTCGGCCTCTTCCTCAGCCTCTCCCTCAGCCTCTTCCTCGGCCTCTCCCACAGCCTCTCCCTCAGCCCCTCCCTCGGCTTCTTCTCCCAAGCCTCTCCTCTCCTATGTCGGCTGCAGCGCCCTGCTGTCTGCGGAGCGCAAGCTGCCTCTTGTCTGCCATCGTTCTGACGCTCCTTTCTTCGAGCGCCAGCGTGACGCTGTGCTGCGTGCCGCCCGTGAAGGTGCCGTCATCGTGTCGGCGTTTGTCAGTCCTAAGGAGCGTGAGATAGGGCGCCTGTTGCTTATGGAGCAGCTGCCCGTTATTGAGGTGTGTGACAATGGCTTCGGCGACCGCTACAAGCCCAGTGGCAAGAGCTTCTATGCCTGTGCCGAGAACCGACTCGTGCAGATTTCGCCCTGGAACTACGAATACTGCCGCGACCTTGCCGTCAACCGCGAGGTGTGCCTTGTGATGAACGAGCTGGCGAGGGTGATTGCCGGAGTGGGGGATGGGTGGTGGAAATAGGGGGAGGTGGATGTTTTTCTGTGGATAATGTTGGGCGGATTGAGGTAAAAAGAGTAACTTTGTGGCTACGCAATTTTTATGTAAAATCTATTATAATGAATCCATATATTGATAAACACATAATCAAACCTATTGATCTTTATCTTAACGATAACGGAAGACCGGAAATAGAACCATGGAAGATAGAATTCAATGCCAAGGAGGCTAAAGACCGTTTTGCCCTTTTTAATGAATTAAGAGAAGCCATGAAGCCTTACTATAAGATGCTGTTAATGGCAGATGACCGTTTTGGTAGAAATAAAGAAACTGTCAAGATAAAAGATATTGTTCAGGGACTTTTCTTTAAAGACTCCATTATAGGAAGGCATATGAATGATGTGAAGATAGTGGAGTGTGCTGAGGCTTGTGTGAAGCGACTGGTTTCTGACACAAAACCGCCATATATGTTCATGTATTTATTGAAACACCTTATTCAGACGGGATATGACCCAGGATGGGACTTGGTGGAGACTGATGTTAGGAAGCGACTGAGCAGAGCCCCCATGTTTGGCGACCATAAGCAGCTTGAGATGTATTGCATAGTCATGGCGTTTCGTCTTGTCATGAAAAGTGACCTGTCTGACAAGGAGAAAGGCGATAAATATGATGAGATACGATGCAAATGGGAATTTCTGAGATACATGTTTTCGGTGATGATAGGAGTGATAGTGGGACTTAGGTCAGAAAACTTTGCCAGTCTTGCTTCCTCGCTGACTAAGCGTAAATCGGATTATGGTTATATGCACTTGGCATACAAAGCTTTCATGGATAATTTTGACAAGCTGTGTCCTCCTGATCTGATAGACGCTCACACTAACAAGCTTGTGCGTGACCAGGCCCGGACTCATATGCGCAGTATGGAAATAATCATTAAGAGCACGGTTCCTGATGACAGCCTCACGCCACTTTGCGAGATTCTTTTCCCTAAGAAAATGAAGGCTGTGCTTGCTCATGAGCGTCCTAAGACATACGAAGAGCTGGAGAGGGACGTTCAGTCATTGACACAGAGTTATAATGACTTTGTGAACCGAATGGCTCAGAGCGTAAGGGATGCGATTTCGATTGAAAGTCTGACAGAGGCATTCCTGCGTTTTCCTCCGGAATTGGGAATGTCCATGTATCAGAGCGTTAACAATCTGTTGGCTCAAGATCCGGTTTGGCAGAGATATCAATCTGAGATACAAAAGAAGATATTGGCTAAGTTCGAAAACAAGGGAGAACCGCAAATAAACAATATCTTCAATTCCGGAAGTGTGACTATGAATGCAGGTTCGTCAATAAATGGTGATATATACAATTAACTGAAAATCAAAATGACAGAATAAATGAGTAACATTACAAACAACTTTGAGCCTGGCAGCGTAACGATGAACGCCGGCAGTTCGATGAACGGCGACGTTCACATAGGCAATGTGTATGCAGGAAAGGCTGATGTGAAGATGGAGGAGAAAGATTCGTTAAGTATTGGGAGTCCGCTACATCTTTCGAAGAAGGCTACAAAGATAGACCTCATCCGTGTGATGAACGCTTGGTATGAATGTGGCAAGGTGGAGGACGGAAGCGGTGCTAAACTTACGAAGAAGGAATTCTTTACGTGGGTGGGCAAGCTGTTTAACATTGATTTGTCGAACTACGACAAGGATTTGTCTAACTCGATGCAAAGTGGCATGGCTTTCGAGAAGCAGTCGCGCATATTCAATGAACTGAAGGAGAAACACGAGGATATCTACAACAGCAAGTAAGAAACTGATTCGTGACATTTAACTTTTTTATCTATATTGAGCATTCCGTCTTCGGGCGGAGTGCTCTTTTTTTGTTATGGAGTAAAGATGGGGTATAGGAATGCCCTCTTTTTTTGCCCTTATCTTTGCACTCGTAATCCGGACGGCAAGCCGATGGCACGCCTGAGGGTTGCGAGTGTTTTTTATTTAAATTAATCATAATGATTATGACGAACGAGATCAAGATTTTCGAGAGTCCGGAGTTCGGAAGGATAAGGACGGTGAGTGATGAGAGGGGGGAGCCTTGGTTCTGTCTGGCGGATGTGTGCAAGGTGCTTGGGCTGAAGCAGAACGGTGTTGTGATGCGACTTGAAAAGGGGGTCATTTCAACTGAACCCCTTTCGACAAGAGGGGGGACGCAGATGGCTAACTTCGTAAGCGAGGACGGGCTGTATGATGTTATCCTCGACAGTCGCAAGCCTTCGGCAAGGGCTTTCCGCAAATGGGTCACTTCTGAGGTGCTGCCGCAGATCCGTCGGACGGGGGGATATGTTCCCTTGGAGGAGCAGGACGACGAGAAGACGATTCTGGCTAAGGCGGTGAGGATTCTGAACCGTACGCTGGAGCAGAAGGATGTGTTGCTCCGTCGGAAGGAGGAGTTGCTGGAGGAGCAGCGGCCTAAGGTGGAGTTTGCGGACGCGCTGACGACGGGCGACGGCTGCATCCTGATTAGCGAGCTGGCGAAGCTGCTGACGCGCAACGGCTTTGTTACGGGACGCACGCGGCTGTACAGATGGATGAGGGAGCACGGCTATATCTTCAAGCGGTCGACGGAACCGATTCAGATGTGGGTGGAGAGGGGTATCTTTGCCCAGTCGGTGACGGTGATAAAGACCAACCACGGCTCGGAGGAGAGAGTAACAACTAAGGTTACTGGCAAGGGTCAGGAGTATTTTCTGAGATTGCTTTGCAACCAATAGATAACTGACAAATAATAAATAATAACTACCAAATAATAACTAATAAATAATAACTACGGAAAATGGAGACAAGAATCATGAGAGTGGTGCAGCAGGGCGAGGCTTTCGCTGTACAGAGCCAGAAGGCGGAGGGCGGTCAGGTGATGAAGTGCAACATCATGCTTCAGGAGCTTGGCGGCAAGTATGAGAACCAGTATGTGGCGGCTATGCTTGGCAATGTGGCGCTATGCCGTTTTGATGCGGGCACCTTGGTGGCGGTGACGCTGAGGTTTACGACACGAGAGCATAACGGGGCACACTATCAGGACATCTTAGTGACTGACATAACGAAGTTTTGAATTAGGAGTTTATTATGAGCGTACACATTATATATTATAAGGACGGGGCTAAGCTTATGCGCCCTGTGAAGGACGAGATGGAGTATAGGCTTCTGCGCGACTCGGAGCGTAACCGTGGGGCGGAGAAGCGCATGATGGTGCAGATGAACTATTCGTGTCTGCCTAATGCCGACGGAGGGCTGAAGGGGGCGGAGCGTGTGAGCCGGTCGGTGGGGATGGACATCGACTTCGACCCCTCTTCGCCTGACTATGAGGAGAGGATGAGGAGCGTGCCGGAGCTGGTGATGGGCAGGAAGGAGGAGCTGGGGCTGCTGATGCTGGAGCGGTCGGCCAACAAGGGTTATCACGTGGTCTTTCGTCGCCGAGAGGGGATGACGCAGGAGGAAAACCTCAGATGGGCTTCGGGGCTGCTGGGCGTGGAGTATGACAAGGGGGCGAAGGACATTACGCGTGTGTTCTTTACGCCGCCGACGGACAGGCTGCTGTTCGTGGATAAGGAGCTTTTCGACAATCGGGAGGCCGAGGGGAAGAAAGGAATTACGGCTTCGGCTGATTCGGCTGAGGCTGCGCCGACGGGGGCTGCTGAGAATCAGGAGCCGACGGAGGCTTCGGACTGTTATCTGGGCATTCCTTATGCTGAAATTGTGCGCAAGTGGTGGGCAATGTATAATGACTCGCGGAGCCTGTGAAGAGCAACCGCAATACGCTTACGTTTGAGCTGGCCGTGAACTTGCGCCATATCTGCGGGTTCGACCGTGGGTTGCTCGATAGGGTTATTCCCTGCTATGACGGCTTCGCGGAGGCGGAGAAGCTGGCCTGTATTGACAATGCTCTGAGCGAGAAGCGCACGCAGATGCCGAAGCGTCTGAAGGACGTGCTCATTGCCATCCGTCAGGAGCGCATGACGGACGGCGGTGCGGAACCGGGCGAGGCGGACGGCATAGACGAGGCGCTGGCTAAGGACGACCTCTTCTATTACGAGGCGCTGCCACGAATGCCGCAGGGTGTGAAGGACTCCATCGACGCCGTGGGGCCGGCTCTGGCGCTGCCCGTGCTGACCGCCATCTGCCCCGTGATAGGTATGCTGGCGACGGGGGTGAAGGTGGACGTGCATGGCAAGATGAACTCGCTGAACCTTATATCCTACATCGCTGGCGACTTTGCCTCTGGCAAGGGCGGCATCGACCCTGTGGTGGAGGCTTGGACGGCTGAGGTGAAGGCGATGGACAGGATGTATCAGCAGCAGGAGGACGAGTGGCGTGCCAAGAAGCGTGCTGCGAAGAACAAGAAGGAGCAGCCAGAGGAGCCTAAGCTGCCCGTGCGCTGCCTGACGCTCAACAACACCGTTGCCAACCTTGCCGAACGTCTTGCCAACACGAACGGCCAGCATGCTTTCTCGTTCACGCCTGAGGCAGACACTGTGGCGCAGAAATGGCGTTCTGCCATGAGCGACTTCTCCGTGATGCTCCGTCAGGCTTACGACGGCACGAGCTATGAGCGTGAGGCGAGGAGTGCGGACGCCGTGAACGTGCATATAGATAGGCTGTTGTGGAATGTGGTGATGTGCGGCACGCCTGACGCTCTCTATCGTGTGGTGACCAACTATACGGACGGCTTTCAGAGTCGAATAGCCTTGGCTCGTACGCCCGACAACACGTTTCAGCCGCTGACGGAGAATCTGCATGTGCTGACCGACAAGCAGCGTGAGCGCATCCGTCAGATAGCCCATCTGCTGCCTTTGATGGCTGGCGAGGTGGTGCTGCCGAAGCTGGAGGCGAGGGGCAGGCAATGGCTGGAGCGTGTGCGTCTGGAGACGATGAAGGATGACGACAAGGTGAAGGCTCGCCAGCGATTCCGCATCTGCCCTACGACTATGAGGATGATGACGTGCCTGATGCTCTGCCGTGTGGCTGGACAGCTGATTGACCGTCACGGTGTGGCTGGTGCTGAGACGCGGCTGAAGCAGCAGCCGGGGCTGTGGAAGGAGATGATCGTGAAGCAGCAGCAGCCGTCTTTCCTCGCCGCCTTTGACGTTCTGGCTGACTATCAGATTGAGAATGCCCTCCATTTCTTCCGTGAGCGCATAGAGGCTGCGTTCTCGTCGAAGGACTATTGCGGACAGGCTGCTTCGGAGCGCACGAAGCGTGGCAAGAACGACTCTATCTTCGAGCGTCTGGACACGACGTTCAGCTTCGAGCAGGCGCTGCAGCACAGCATAGCCGTGAAGGGATGCAATACGTCGCGCAACGCCGTGCATCAGATGCTGAAGAACTGGCGCAAGCAGGGGCTGGTGACCGAATGTCAGAACCATAGGTATCGGAAGAATTAGGAATTGTCATCTTGTCATCTTGTCATTTTGTCAAAATTAAAAAACTAAGAATCACATTATGGTAATTGAAATCAAGCGTTATCGTTATTCGCCTTATGGCGTGGACGGTATGGTAATAATCAACGGGCGCACGATATGCGCCTCCGTGGAACATCCCCATAACTATCTGCCAGCCGGATGTTATCCCGTGACGCTGAGTACGGACAAGGCGTTGAGACGCAGGATGCCCACGCTGCCGCAGGGTGCCACGATAAGGGCTGGCAACGGTGCCTTTACGCTGCGTGACGGTAGCATCATTGTGGGTAGGCAGCACATACCGGGCGTGGTGGTAAGGTCGGGCGAGGAGTTCGGACGGCTGTTTGAGCGCATCGAGAAGAACGTGAAGAGGAAGAAGGGGGTGATGGTTAGAATCAAATAGAAAGCTGAACTGGCGCAAGTTCGATAAAAAAAATGATAATTGTGGTATGTTTTGTTTTCCTTTTATTTTGTATTGTCTTCGAATTGCATTAACTTTGCAGATTATGGTACAGGTAAAAGTGAAAGACGCTGCCCTTCGTGAGGCGGCGATGCAAGATATGGATGCCTTCCTCGCGGTGTTTGTGAACGCCACGAAGGAGGCCATCGGTGGTGAGCTGAACGCTGAGAACATGCAGCAGCTGAGTGTGTCGCAGATAACGCTGCTTGCCTACGACATCCTGCACGAGGAGGTTATGGACGGCGGCTTCGTGCAGCTTATCTATAACGGCTATGGCGGCTTTATCTTTGACAATCCCTTCGCCAAGGTGCTGCGCGACTGGGGATTGCGCGACCTTGCCAAGATGCTCTTTGCCGTGCGCAAGCTATATAAGGAGCATGTCGCAAAGATCTGCAGGGAGTGTGACGACGAGGAGTTTATGGCGATGTTTGAGCAATACTCTGACTTCGACGACTATGACGACGAGTTTGTGGAGAACGAGGAGGCTTGGACGGCTGCCGTTGCTCAGTACGTGGACAACAACATTGACGATTTTGTCATTATTGAAGAGTAAACAAGAGAGATGAACAAGGAACAGGAACTGAAAAGAAAGAAAAGTCCTGTAAGCATAAAGAACAAGAAGGCCTCCTTCGAATACTTCTTCGTGGAGACCTTTACTGCAGGAATAGTGCTCACGGGTACTGAGATTAAGTCGATAAGGCTTGGAAAGGCAAGCCTTGTGGATACTTTCTGTTATATCAACAACCATGAGGTTTGGGTGAAGGGCATGAACATTTCGCCTTACTTCTACGGCTCGTTCAGCAACCATGAGGCACGCCGTGACCGCAAGCTGCTGCTGACGAAGCGCGAGATATACAAGCTGGAGAATGCCACCAAGCAGCCCGGATATACCATCGTGCCGACGCTGGTCTTCATAGACGAACACGGAAGGGCAAAGGTGGACATCGCACTGTGCAGGGGCAAGAAGGAATATGACAAGCGCCAGACGCTCAAGGAAAAGGAAGACCGCAGAGAGATGGATAGGGCGATGAAGCACTATTAAGAGTTATTGATTAAGGAAAACGAATGAAGAAGACTTTACGAGAGGTCATCAAGGACAGGATAATCATTTTGGACGGTGCGATGGGCACCATGATACAGCAGTACGGACTGGAGGAAGACGACTTCAGGGGCTACCGCTATCGCAACGCGGAGGGAATGATGAAGGGCAACAACGACATGCTGAACCTTACCCGACCGGACGTGATAGAGGATATTCACGCAAAGTATCTGATGGCGGGCGCCGACATCATCACCACCAATACGTTCAGCTCGCAGCGTGTGAGCCAGGCTGACTACGGGCTGGAGACGTCGGCACGCGAGATGGCGCTGGAAGGAGCACGCATCGCACGCAAGGCGGCTGACCGATACTCTACGGAGGAGAAGCCGCGCTTCGTGGCAGGATCGGTGGGACCTACGAACAAGACATGCTCGATGAGCCCGGACGTGAGCAACCCTGCCGCACGCGAGCTGGACTACGCCACTCTCTATGAGGACTATCTGGAGCAGATTGAGGCTCTGGAAGAGGGTGGGGCGGACGCTGTGCTCATTGAGACCGTGTTTGATACGCTGAACGCGAAGGCTGCGATAGACGCCACGATGGAGGTGGAGCGCCGCACGGGACGCGACCTGCCGATAATGCTCAGCATCACGGTGAGCGACCTTGCCGGACGCACGTTGAGCGGACAGACGCTTGACGCCGTGCTTGCCAGCGTGAGCAGTTATCCGATTTTCTCTATAGGTCTGAACTGCTCGTTCGGTGCTGACCAGATGAAGCCGTTCATAAAGGAGCTGGCACATCATGCACCTTATTATATAAGTGCCTATCCCAACGCCGGACTGCCCAACAGCCTCGGCGGCTATGACGAAACGCCCGAGACGATGGCTCCGCAGATAGGGGAATACATCGACGAAGGACTGGTGAACATCATAGGCGGATGTTGCGGCACGACGGAGAAGTTCATAGCCAAGTATGCCGAGATAGCCGAAGGCAAGACGCCGCACCAGCCGCAGGAGAAGCCACGGACGATGTGGCTGAGCGGACTGGAGCTGCTGGACGTCACGCCCGACGTGCGCTTCGTGAACGTGGGCGAGCGATGTAATGTGGCAGGCTCGCGCAAGTTCCTTCGCCTCATCAAGGAGAAGAATTATGAGGAGGCTGTGACCATCGCCCGAAAGCAGGTGGCGGACGGAGCGCTGGTCATAGACGTCAACATGGACGACGGACTGCTGGACGCCCGTGAGGAGATGCGCACCTTCCTCAATATCATAGCCTCGGAGCCGGACATCGCCAAGGTGCCGGTGATGATAGACTCGTCGAAGTGGGACGTGATAACAGCCGGACTGCAATGTGTGCAGGGAAAGTGTATCGTCAACTCCATTTCGCTGAAGGAAGGCGAGGAAGTGTTTCTCGCGCATGCCCGCGACGTGATGAGATACGGCGCAGCTGTGGTGGTGATGTGCTTCGACGAGAAGGGACAGGCCACGACGTACGAGCGACGCATCGAGATAGCCGGACGCGCCTACAAGCTCCTGACGGAGAAGGTGGGCATGAATCCGCTGGACATCATCTTCGACCCTAACGTGCTCGCCATCGCCACCGGCATGGAAGAGCATGACAATTATGCCGTGGACTTCATAAGAGCCACGGAATGGATAAAGCAGAATCTGCCAGGAGCGCACATAAGCGGAGGCGTAAGCAACCTCTCGTTCTCGTTCCGCGGCAACAACTATATACGTGAGGCGATGCACGCCGTGTTTCTCTATCATGCCATCCAGAAGGGAATGGACTTCGGCATTGTCAATCCTGCCACGAAGGTGGCTTACGGTGACATCCCTGCCGACCAGTTGGAGATACTGGAGGACGTGGTGCTCAACCGCAGGGCTGACGCATCAGAACGCCTCATAGAGCTGGCTGACCAGATAAAGCAGCAGCAGGAAGCGCTGAAGAACGGCGCAGCGGCTGGAGGCGCAGCAGCGGTAAGCAAGGCACAGCCCGAATGGCGCAAGGAGGACGTGGCAAAGCGCCTGTCCACAGCGCTGGTGAAGGGTGTGGCGGAATATATGGAGGAAGACATTCAGGAAGCCCTGACCGCCTTCCCGAAGGCCGTGGACATCATAGAAGGCCCGCTCATGGACGGCATGAACACGGTGGGCGAGCTGTTCGGTTGCGGCAAGATGTTCCTCCCGCAGGTGGTGAAGACCGCCCGAACGATGAAGAAGGCGGTGGCAATACTGCAGCCCTACATCGAAGCCGACAAGAAGGAGGGAACGACCACAGCCGGCAAGGTGCTGATGGCAACCGTCAAGGGCGACGTACACGACATCGGCAAGAACATCGTGTCGGTGGTGATGGCGTGCAACAACTATGATGTCGTGGACCTTGGCGTAATGGTTCCTGCCGAGCAGATTGTGAAGAAAGCCGTGACGGAGAAGGCAGACATGATTGGTCTGAGCGGACTGATTACGCCGAGCCTGGAGGAGATGGTGAACGTGGCGACGGAGATGGAACGTGCCGGACTGAGTCTGCCGATAATGGTGGGCGGAGCAACAACGTCCGAGATGCACGTGGCGCTGAAGATTGCCCCCATTTACAGCGGCATCGTGGTATGGGTGAAGGATGCGGCGCAGAACCCCATCATAGCGCAGCGCCTCATGAACCCCGAGGAGAAGGCACGCTTCGCCAAGGAGCTGGACGAGAAGTACGCAAGTCTGCGTGAGGAATATGCCGCCCATCAGAAGAAGCTGTCGTCCTTAGAGACGGCAAGAAGCAACAGGCTGGACCTGTTCGGATAAGGAACGGGCATACGGCTTTAGATTCTGTAACTTCAATATAGAAGACATAAAACATTTTTTATATATATAAAGACATCTATGGTATTCAAGAAGAAGAGAGTGTGGCATTGTCTCCCAGGACAGGAGCCTACCGAACTTGACAAGAAAGTGATGTATTGGGAAAGCAAGGGAAAGACAGTTCCCTCACGTTCGCTCATCAAGACCCCGGAACAGATAGAGGGCATCCGCAGAAGTGGTGTCATCAATACGGGAGTGCTTGACGAAGTGGCAAAGAACATACGTGCCGGAATGAGCACGCTTGAGATAGACCAGATATGCTACGACTACTGCACGTCGCACGGAGCCATCCCCGCATGCCTTAACTACGAGGGATTTCCGAAGAGCGTCTGCACGAGCATCAACGAGGTGGTGTGCCACGGCATCCCCAAGGAGGAGGACATCCTTCAGGAGGGCGACATCATCAACGTGGACTTCACCACAATCCTTGACGGATATTACGCCGACGCTTCGCGCATGTTCATCATCGGCAAGACCACTCCCGAGAAGGAGCAGCTGGTGCGCGTGGCAAAGGAATGTCTGGAGATCGGCATGGAGGCAGCCAAGCCCTACAGCTTCGTGGGCGACATAGGACACGCCATCCAGAAGCACGCCGACAAATACCATTACGGCATCGTGCGCGACCTCTGCGGACACGGCGTGGGACTGGAGTTCCACGAGGAGCCTGAGGTGACGCATTACGGACACCGCGGCACGGGCATGCTGCTCGTACCTGGCATGGTGTTCACCATAGAGCCGATGGTGAATATGGGCACATGGAAGGTGTTTATCGACGCTGACGACGAGTATGGCTGGGAGGTAATCACAGGCGACGAGAAGCCGAGCGCCCAGTGGGAACACACCTTGCTGATGACCGAACACGGCGTGGAAGTCTTAACATATTAATAACTGAAAAGGATGTATATATTAGGCATTGAGAGTAGCTGCGACGACACAAGTGCAGCAGTACTCAACGACAACATATTATTAAGCAATGTCACCGCCTCGCAAGCCGTACATCATGAGTATGGCGGCGTGGTGCCTGAGCTTGCTTCGCGTGCCCACCAGCAGAACATCGTGCCCGTAGTGAGCACCGCCCTCAAGCGTGCGGGAATAACCAAGGAGCAGCTGTCTGCCGTGGCTTTCACACGCGGACCGGGCCTTATGGGTTCGCTTCTTGTAGGCGTCAGCTTCACGAAGGGCTTTGCCCGCAGCTTGGGCATTCCGATGATAGACGTAAACCACCTGCAGGGTCATGTTATGGCACACTTCATCAAGGAGAAGCCCGAGGACACCACGCCTCCCTTCCCGTTCCTGTGTCTGCTCGTTTCGGGCGGCAACTCGCAGATTGTGAAGGTGAACGCCTACAACGACATGGAGGTGCTCGGTCAGACCATCGACGACGCAGCCGGCGAAGCCATCGACAAGTGTTCGAAGGTGATGGGACTGGGCTATCCGGGCGGTCCGATCATCGACAAGCTGGCACGTCAGGGCAATCCGCTGGCTTACAAGTTCTCCGAGCCGCACATTCCGGGCTTGGACTATAGCTTCAGCGGACTGAAGACATCATTCCTCTACAGTCTGCGCAAATGGATTAAGGACGACCCAGACTTCATAGAGCATCATAAGGAAGACCTCGCAGCCAGCCTGGAGCACACCATCGTGAACATTCTGATGAAGAAGCTGAAGCTCGCTGTAAAGCAGACCGGCATCAAGCACGTGGCTGTGGCAGGAGGCGTGTCAGCCAACAACGGCCTTCGCAACGCCTTCCATGACCATGCCAAGCGTTACGGATGGACCGTCTATATTCCGAAGTTCAGCTATACCACGGACAATGCGGCAATGATCGGTGTGACGGGCTACTATAAGTTCCTGGACAAGGACTTCTGCTCGATAGACAAGCCGGCGTTCAGCAAGGTGACGTTCAAGTAAGTGGGGCTTTCAAGCAAAGATTAATAACGATAACAAAGAATAGAAAAATGGAGTTTGAAAAGAAAATATTAAGTCGCGAGATTCAGCAGTTCCTTTATGGAGCGGGTATGACATTGGGCACCGTGGAGAGCTGCACGGGAGGCCGCATCGCAGAGTCGATAATAGCCGTGCCGGGCGCTTCAGCCTACTTTAAGGGTGGTATCATCGCCTATACCAACGACGTGAAGGAGAACCTCCTGGGCGTGTCGCACGACGTCATTGAGGAGAAGACCGCCGTTTGTGAGGAAGTGGCAAAGGAGATGGTGCAGGGAGCCATCAAGACCCTCGGCGTGGACTTCGCCATTGCCAGCACCGGAACAGCAGGTCCTGGAGGCGGTACGGCAGAGATTCCTGTCGGCACAATCTGGTTGGCCTGTGGCAACGCAGAGAAGACCGTAACCTGCAAGTTGACCGAAGATTATGGTCGCGACATCAACCTCGCCATCGCCACCACGAAGGCCCTCCAGATGTTTATCGGCTTCCTGAAAGAAGAGATGCCGAAGGAGAAGGAAGAGGGTAAGGCACCTGTAATTCCTGTAACAGAGTAAGAAAAGGCTGACTGATGCCGATTCTCCGAAAAAAAGGTCATTGAAAATGAGCGAAAAACAAAAAAACATTAAATACTTGCGATTATTTGGTGGAAAGTTTTGTAGTCTCAGAAAAAGTAGCTAATTTTGCACCCTGTTTGGAATAGGTATCAAAAACGAATACAAAAAAGCAGATAGAAATGTCGAAAATTTGTCAGATTACGGGAAAGAAAGCCCAGATAGGTAACAACGTATCGCATTCAAAGCATCGCACAAAGCGTTCTTTTGATGTGAACTTGTTCAGCAAGAAGTTCTTCTATGTTGAGGAGAACTGCTGGATCAGCCTCAAGATCAGCGCAGCGGGTCTGCGTCTTATTAACAAAGTGGGCTTGGATGCTGCCATCAAGCAGGCGGTGTCTAAAGGCTATTGTGACTGGAGTGACATTAAAGTAATAGGAGAATAAGTAAATGGCATCAAAGAAAGCAAAGGGCAACAGAGTACAGGTTATCCTCGAGTGCACCGAAATGAAGAACAGCGGTCTGCCAGGTACAAGTCGTTACGTAACGACCAAGAACCGTAAGAATACTCCTGATCGCATGGAATTAATGAAGTATAACCCCATCCTCAAGAAGATGACTCTTCACAAGGAGATTAAGTAATAATAAATAGACTATGGCAAAGAAAGCGGTCGCTACCCTCCATGAAGGTTCTACGGATGGTCGCGCATATACAAAGGTTATCAAGATGGTAAAAAGCCCGAAGACCGGCGCTTACATGTTTGACGAGCGTATGGTTGCCAATGAGGCTGTAAAGGATTTCTTCAAGAAGTAAAAATTCTAAGAATCTACATATAGGAAGTGTGCTGGTTAGAAAAGACCGGCACACTTTTTTTGTTTTTGTACGAGTGAAGTTGTTTGCTTGTTTATGGTAGGCTGCGTGGCTGCGGCGGGACGCCATAGCCTTCTGATTTGGCATTATATTATTGAAATACAAAGTGTTATAGAGGGTTAATAATCGTTTGTATGCGTTAGTTAATGGGGATAAAACTTGCACAATTGGCGATTTTTGTGTAATTTTGCACTCGATATTAAATGGCGGCACTTTCTTTTTGTATTAGAATGCCGTTCAGGATTAGCTAACGGAGTTTAGCGTTTGTTGACAGGAATACCCCCAACAGATGCTTCGGGCTCTTTGTTCGGTCTGATGATTTTCAGGCTATACGTATCCGTCTTTCGGTTTCTGATCCGAACTCGAGGCGCAGGACGTTTAAGAGCAATGGTTCAGGCTCCACAAACCACGTAATAATGTTTAAGATCTTTAGATTAGTAGTATTATTTATTTTTGTAGCGGGAGCTTCTCCCGTATTTAGTGCTGAAAACGCAGTTGACTCAGAAGCTGTAAGCACAACGACAGACGGGTTTGATTGGGAGCCCGTGATGAACGCCATTATCCACGTGGAAAGCCGTGGTAATGTGAAGGCTGTAAGCGGCAACTCTTGCGGCGCTATGCAGATAACCCCAATCCTTGTGGCAGAATGCAACAATATTCTGAAGAAACGCAAGAGCAAGAAGCGTTTTTCGCTTCGTGACAGGTTTGACTTGGCAAAGTCGAAGGAAATGTTCGTCCTTATCCAGTCATACTTCAATCCCCAGAACGATATCGAAAGGGCCATCCGAGCATGGAACGGCGGTTATCGTTACAGCGTGAAGAGAACGCAGAAGTACTTTAACAAAGTGATGGCGTATCTCAACTCGAAAAACTAAGAAACTTATTCTTTATGTTATAATGATCCTGGCAAACTCGGTTTGTCGGGGTTTTTTGTTTTAAGAGGGTAGGGTTTTGAAAGAAATCTGGGCTTTTGCTTAACATAAATCAATTATGAACGGATTTCTTAAATAATTTTGAAAAAAAACGTGGAAACGTTTGGTGGTTTCCCGGAATTACACTACCTTTGCACTCGCAATTCAGAAATGAGGTTGCTGACAAGCATTAACACTTGCACCCTTAGCTCAGTTGGTAGAGCAACTGACTCTTAATCAGTGGGTCTAGGGTTCGAATCCCTAAGGGTGTACAAAATGCTGGAGCAACGAAAAAAAAGAGTATGCACCCTTAGCTCAGTTGGTAGAGCAACTGACTCTTAATCAGTGGGTCTAGGGTTCGAA
>ERZ894223.1336-NODE-1336-length-16970-cov-13.394679_pt1 | contig 16970 bp, 14 predicted proteins | sample MGYA00380293_ERZ894223 | MGnify/ENA primary metagenome ERZ894223 (study PRJEB32331, sample SAMN06328445) | human gut metagenome | biome: human gut microbiome; feature: stool | host: Homo sapiens | collected 2014-11-05 ...
TCTGGCCCGCGCGGAGCGCAAGCCATTTGACCGAAAAAGAAAACCTGCCCCGCGCCACCAGCGCGCCCGCGCGGAGCGCAAGCCACTTGACCGCAGGAAAAAACATCCCCCGCGCTACCGGCGCGCAAGCCATCTTAAAGAAAAAACCAACCCTGCCGCAACACCACATCAAATCGTTATAACAGACCCTCAAGAGAGAAAGAGAGTATCATCCGAATGAAAATTGCGTGTATTTCCCTTGGCTGCCCGAAGAATCAGGTCGATTTGGACGTGATGGTCCACATCCTGCTGTCGGCGGGCCACGAGACGGTGGCTGACCTCGCAGAAGCGGACGTCATCCTCGTCAACACCTGCGGCTTCATCGAGAGTGCCAAGACCGAGGCCATCGAGAACATCCTTGAGGCCTGCTCCTACAAGCAGGCGAATCCCAACCTGAAGGTCGTCGTCACCGGCTGTCTGGCCGAGCGCTATCGCAGCCAGATCGAGGAAGAGATCCCCGAGGTGGACGCCGTGGTCGGCTGTGCCTCCAACAAGGCCATCGACTCCATCGTGGCCCGTCTGTTCAACGGTGAAGAACATCTGGAGAGCTACGGCCTCAAGAAAGACTTTCCTCTGGGCGGCAAGCGCGTCATCGGTACGCCTGCCCACTATGCGTACTTAAAAATCGCCGAGGGCTGCAACAACCGCTGCCACTACTGCGCGATCCCCGGCATCCGCGGCCCGTTGCGCAGCCGCGAGATGGCCGACTGTGTGGCCGAGGCCCGCTGGCTGGCCGGTGAGGGCGTCAAAGAGCTCATCATCGTGGCCCAGGATCCTACCGCCTACGGTGAGGACTGGGGCAAGCCGGGCAGCATCTGTGAGCTGCTGGACAAGCTGAACAAGATCCCGGGCCTCGAGTGGATCCGCATCATGTACGCTTACCCGGAGCGCATCACCGACGACTTCATCGCCGCCATGAAGCGGAACGAGAAGGTCCTGCCTTATCTCGACCTGCCCATCCAGCACTGCAACGACACGATCCTGAAAAACATGAACCGCCGCTCCAGCCGCGCCGAGCTGCTGGACGTCATCGGCAAGCTGCGCCGTGAGATCCCGAACATCACCCTCCGCACGACCCTCATCGCGGGCTTCCCGGGTGAGACGGAAGAGCAGTTCGAGGACCTGTGCAGCTTCGTGAAGGAAGTGCAGTTCGACCGTCTGGGCTGCTTTGCCTACTCCGCCGAGGAGAACACCGTTGCCGCCAAGATGGACGGCCAGATCGAGCAGGAGGTCAAGGACAAGCGCGCTGAGCTGGTGATGCAGATCCAGACCGGCATCATGGCCCAGAAGCAGGCCGCAAAGGTGGGCCAGACTGTCCGCGTCCTCTGCGACGGCGTGGACGACGAGAGCGGCCTCTACCTCTGCCGCACCGCTGCCGATGCCCCCGAGGTGGACGGCAACGTCTGCGTGTCCAGCGAAGAGCCGCTCTACCCCGGCGAGTTCTATGATGTGTTGGTGGACGACAGCGACCTTTACGATTTGTATGGTGCTGTTGCAAAATAACAGATTGGAGGATAATTTTGTATGAATCTGCCCAATAAACTCACTCTGACCCGCATCCTGCTGGTGCCGGTGTTCATGATCTTCGTCTCGCTCGGCCAGTATATCACGCCGAGCTACAACCCGCGGTACTACCTCATCGCCGGCCTCATCTTCGCCGCGGCCAGCTTCACCGACTTCCTCGACGGCCATCTGGCCCGCAAGTGGAACATGGTCACCGACTTCGGCAAGTTCGCCGACCCGCTGGCCGACAAGCTGCTGACGACGGTAGCCTTCATCTACATGATGCGGGACGGCGTGTGCAGCCCTGTGGTGCTCTGCATCATTCTGGCCCGCGAGTTCGCCGTCTCCGGCCTCCGCATGGTGGCCGCCGGTGCAAAGGACGGCAAGGTCATCGCCGCCAACATGTGGGGCAAGTTGAAGACCGTGCTCCAGATGCTGACCATCCTCTTCTACTACTTCACGGTCTCCCTGACCGGCAATGTGCTGGGCCAGCAGTGCGCAGACATCGCCTCCGTGCTGTGCTGGGTCGTGGCCGCTGTCACCGCCATCTCCGGCATCAAGTACCTGTGGGATAACCGCAGCTTCATCAATACGGCAAAATAAGCGCCCGTCCGGGTGTAAAAAAGAAACGAGCGGAAAAAACCGCTCGTTTCTTTGATATTCCAACAAAAAATTACAGATAGGAGAGTGAAATGGTGCTGAAAAACATCCTGACTGTCCTGCGGAAGCTGGCCTCGGCGGCAATGAACTTCCTGATTGTGTACTTCGAGACCATCGCCGTCCCCATGAGCTGGGCCATGGGCGGGACCATCATGTTCACGATGTACACCGAGCTGTCCAACATCTTCAACGGCGCGGTCTGCCTGCTGGTGGGTCTGTGGCAGCTGGGCTGCATCTTCACCGGGCGGGAGTTGCCCCTCTGGCTCAAGCGGCTCAAGTTCATCTCCACCAGCTGCCTCGCCATGACCTTTTTAACGGTGGTCATCATCCTCGCCCCCATGTATGAGGACGGCAACGGCTGGTACATCATGCTTTTCACGGACTCGATGCTCTACCACCATTTCCTTGACCCGGTGCTGGCGATCCTGTCGCTGGTGCTCTTCGAGCGTCTGCCCCGCCTGCCGCTGGGGCAGGTCTGGTGGGCGCTGGTACCGACGATCCTATACGGTCTGTATGATCTGCACGGCAATATTACAGGAACCATCGACGGCCCCTACCCCTTCATGCGGGTATACGACCAGACCATTCAGGAGACGCTGATGTGGTTTACCATCATCCTTGTCACGAACCTGCTGTACGCCTTCCTGCTCTGGTGGCTGGGCGGAAACGGGAGAAAAAGCAAGGTGGGTCTGGAATTCAGGACATAAGAAAAAGGCCGCTGGACCTTGTGGGTACAGTGGCCTTTTTAGCCTCTCCCTTTGGGAGAGGTGGCATCGCTTGCGATGACGGAGAGGGCAAACCCAGTGTGTCGGAGCCGCTGCACAGCGACAAGCAGACTCTTTAACAGAGCAGTGTTATCGCAGTGTTCGAAATTCTCTGTCAGCATCCTTGCCCTCTCAGGCGCTGACGCGCCAGCTCTCCCAAAGGGAGAGCCATAAAAAAGGAGTTACAGCAGCGGGATGCCTGCCTTCTCGCAGGCTTCGCGGGTAGCGTTGTCCCAGACGCTTGCCTGCACCTCGCCGATGTGGGCGCTGCCCAGCAGCAGCATGCACAGACGGCTCTGGCCGATGCCGCCGCCGATGGTGTAGGGCAGCTCACCGTTCAGCACAGCCTTGTGGAAGGGCAGCTTGCGGCGGTCGTCGCAGCCGGCGGCGGTGAGCTGGCGGTCCATGCTCTCGGGGCTGACGCGGATGCCCATGCTGCTCAGCTCGTAGCTGCACTGCAGCGGCTCGTTCCAGAACAGCAGGTCGCCGTTCAGATCCCAGTCGTCGTAGTCGGGTGCGCGGCCGTCGTGGGGCTTGCCGCTCTTGAGGGGAGCGCCGATCTTCATCAGGAAGGTGGTGCCGTTCTCCTCGACGATGGCATTCTCCCGCTCCTTCGGGGTCAGGCCGGGATACTTATCCTCCAGCTCCTGGGTGGTGATGAAGGTGACGTTGGGGGTGTGGAGCGGCAGATCCTGCAGCTGGGGGAACATGGCGTGGAGGTTCATCTCGGTGGCACAGACCGCCGACACGATGGAGCGCACGACGTTCTTCAGATACGTCTCGTTCCGGTCCTCCTCACGGATGACCTTCTCCCAGTCCCACTGGTCCACATAGATGGAGTGGAGGTTGTCCATGTCCTCGTCGCGGCGGATGGCGTTCATGTCGCAGTAGAGGCCCTTGCCCACGCGGAAGCCGTAGTCCTTCAGGGCCTTGCGCTTCCACTTGGCCAGCGACTGGACGACCTGCACCTCGATGCCGCTGTCCTTGGTGTCGAAGGTGACCTTCCGCTCGACGCCGTTCAAATCGTCGTTCAGGCCGGTAGAAGCCTCGACGAAGAGCGGCGCCGACACGCGGTAGAGGTTCAGCGTGGCGCACAGGGTGTCGGCGAACAGCCGCTTCACGGTGCCGATGGCGCGCTGGGTGTCGTATAGGTTCAGCGCGGGCGTGTAGTTTTCCGGAATGATGATCTTGCTCATAGCAGATTACCCCTCTCTTGCTGCCCCGCGCTGCCGAATCGCCGCGCCGAGAGCAGCTTCCCTTAATCGCAAGTTTCACAGATATGCCTATGGGTAACAGCATATTTGCGATATGCAGTTTGCGGATGCTGCCAGACCATTGAAAACGCAAACTGCTATATTGAAATAAATTATGGCACAAGTTGCGGGCGATGTAAAGGGGGAAAGCGCTGATTTGGCGATGGAGTCAAGGCTTTTGGCGCAGAATAAACCTCGGCCCTTCCGCGCCCATCGTCCCGGTCGGCACGAACCCCACCCGGTGCAGCACCGCCTGCGAGGCGGTATTGCCGGGGTCAGTTTCGGCCTCGACGGCGGTGACGCCGGGCTGTTCGAAGGCCCAGCGGCAGGCGGCGCGGACAGCCTCGGTGGCGTAGCCCTGATGTTCATATTCCGGCAGAAGGCCGCAGCCGATTTCCGGCTGGCCGTTTTCGGGCAGGCCCTTGAAGCAGAGGTCGCCTACCCAGTCGCCGGAATCGTTCTGGTAAAGCCCCCATGCGGTGTACCAGACCCACTGCTCGGGGTGGGCGAGGGAAAGGTCTGGCATATCGGTGTAGGGCTGGATGAGCTCCGGGTCGGTGGTGCGGGCCAGAAGGGCGCGCATCCCATCGGGCTGCAGGGGGATGAGAAAAAGACGTTCGGTGATAAGCTGCATGATAAAACCTCCGGGCAGCATTTTTGCCCAGTGTAGCACAAGCCGGGCAGGGGAGTCAAACGCTTGACTTACGCCCCGGCGGCTATTATAATAGGTTTGTAAAAGGATAAATGCGTTTATCCGGGCAGAGTAGCGCTGCATCGTCTGGGCAGAGAGAACGGGCCGTTGGCTGGAAGCCTGTTTGCAGACCGCTGTGTGAAGTGCGCCCGGACAGCACGCTGCGGGAAGCTGAGTATCGCAGCGCGGATGGCCGCCGTTACCGGCTTTGAGCGACAAACCGGAGTGGAACCGCGATTTTGAGAAAAGACCGCCTCCGACAATGTGCATAGCATATTGTCGGAGGCGGTTTGCTATCTTGAGGCGCTCGCAGGGCAGAGAAGCTTTCTGAAAACTGTGTCCCAGCAGTCAGAGAAAAGTGTCCCGGCCTGCCAAGGGCTCCCCTCGATAGGGGAGCTGTCGAGCGAAAGCGAGACGGAGAGGTTTATGATCACGGCTTCGGTCTGTCCCACAAAAAGGAGTATTCAACTATGCAGATCTTCAACACCCTGACCCGCCAGAAGGAAGAGTTCGTGCCGCAGGTGCCGGGCGAGTACCGCATCTACGTCTGCGGCCCCACCGTCTACAACTATATCCACATCGGCAACGCCCGCCCGCTCATCGTCTTCGACACCCTGCGCCGTTACCTTGAGTACCGCGGCAACAAGGTCATCTATGTCTCCAACATCACCGACATCGATGACAAGCTCATCAAGAAGGGCCAGGAAGAGGGTACTTCCATGAAGGAAGTCGCCCAGCGCTTCGAGGCCGAGTACCTCAAGGATGCCGCCGGTCTGAACTGCAAAAAGCCCACCGTCCAGCCCCGCGCTACCGAGCACATCCAGCAGATCCTCGACATCGTGAAAGACCTCATCGAGAGCGGCCACGCCTACGTCGCAAAGAACGGCGATGTCTACTTCCGCGTCAAGAGCGACCCCGAGTACGGCAAGCTGAGCCACCTCAAGCTGGACGACCTCGAGAGCGGCAACCGCGAGCTGCGCAGCCAGATGGAGGACGACCTGAAGGAAGACCCCGCCGACTTCGCCGTCTGGAAGGCCGCAAAGCCCGGCGAGCCTGCATGGGAGAGCCCCTACGGCATGGGCCGTCCGGGCTGGCACATCGAGTGCAGCGCCATGAGCCGCACCCATCTGGGCAAGACCATCGACCTCCACTGCGGCGGCCAGGACCTCATCTTCCCCCACCACGAGAACGAGATCGCCCAGAGCGAGTGCGCCAACGGCTGCGAGTTCGCCCGCTACTGGATGCACAACGGCTTCATCAATGTGGATAATCAGAAGATGTCCAAGAGCCTGCACAACTTCTTCACCGTCCGCGACGTGGCCAACCTCTATGGCTACGAGCCCATCCGCTACTTCATGCTGACCGCCGGCTACCGGATGCCGCTGAACTACACCGTGGACCTCATCGAGAGCTGCAAGAACAGCCTCGAGCGCCTCTACACCTGCCGCGAGAACCTCGACTTTGCCCTGAGCAAGACCGAGTTCGGCACCGACGAGACGCTGAAGGAGAAGGCCGAGGAAGCAAAGAAGAAATTCTGCACGGCCATGGACGACGACCTGAACACCCCCGACGCACTGGCTGCTGTCTTCGACCTCGTCAAGGACATCAACACCCTGTCCGCCGCTTCCAGTAAGGCTGCTCTCGAAGCCGGCGCTGCCGCCTTCGACGAGATCACCGGCGTGCTGGGTCTGATGTACAACCGCAAGAAGGACGAAGTTCCCGCCGAGGTGACTGAACTGGTGGAGAAGCGTGCCGCCGCCAAGAAGGCCAAGGACTGGGCTGCCGCCGACGCCATCCGCGCACAGCTCACCGAGATGGGCTGGGCCGTGAAGGATACCGCTCAGGGTCCCCAGCTGAGCAAGCTGTAAGCTGAATATCCGATGCAGGGCAGACCTGCGCTTTGCCAAAAGCTGGAGGCTTTGGACGGCGCGGGTCTGCCCTGCTTTTTTCGTGGAAAAGGGAAAACGTAAAAATCGACAAAATCCGAAAAAAGCTGTTGTGATATTGCTGATTTTGACAGAACGTGTTTACATCTCTGGCCGCGTAGTGGTATGATGAGAATATCTTTGGAAATCGATAGATCTTCATAATGGGGAGAAAGTTCATGATGAAACGAAGCGGAATGCGCCGTCTGGCCGCGTTTGCGGCGGCTGCAGCGCTGGTGTTGTGCCTCGTGGGCTGCGGGGGTGCTCAGAGCGCCGCACAGGGTAACACCGAGCCGGTGGATCTGAGCGTCTGGACATATTACAACGGCGACCAGCTGCAGAGCTTCAATAAGCTGGTGGATACCTTCAACGATACCGTCGGCAAGGAAAAGAACATCACCGTGGAGAGCTACAGCCAGGGCAGCGTCGACGACCTCGAGGCGCAGGTGATGGCTGCGGCACAGGGCAAGGTGGGCGCTTCTGCCATGCCCAACATCTTTATGGCCTATGCAGACACCGCCTATGCCATGGACCAGATGGGCGAGCTGGCTGACCTTGCTCCCTATTTCACCGACGAGGAGCGCGCCGCCTATGTGGGCAGCTACCTGACCGAGGGCGACTTCGACGACAGCGGCAGCATCAAGATCTTCCCGGTGGCAAAGTCCACGGAGCTTCTGTTCCTGAACGATACCGACTGGAAGCCCTTCGCTGCCGCCACCGGCGCACAGGATTCCGACCTTGAGACGGTGGAGGGTCTGGTCAAGACCGCCGAAGCCTACTACAACTGGACGGATGCCCAGACCGATACGCCCAACGACGGCAAAGCCCTGTTTGGACGCGATGCGATGGCAAACTATATGCTCATCGGTGCAAAAGAGCTGGGTGATGCCATTTTTGACGTCAAGGACGGCAAGATGACCATGGGCCTGAGCGAGGACGCGGCCCGCAGGCTGTGGGATAACTACTATGTTCCCTACATCAAGGGCTGGGCCGCCGCCAGCGGCCGCTTCCGCAGCGACGATATTAAAATCGGCAGCATTCTGGCCTACATCGGCTCCAGCTCCAGCGCGACCTACTTCCCGACGCAGGTGATGCTGAGCGACACCGAGAGCCACGACATCGAGCTGAAAGTCCTGCCCACGCCGCACTTTGAGGGCTGCGAGAAAGTCTCCGTCCAGCAGGGGGCCGGTATGGCCGTGGCAAAGGCCACCGATGCCGAGGTGGAAGCCAGCGTGGTTTTCCTCAAGTGGTTCACCCGGCCGGAGAACAACATCGCATTTGCAGTGGGCTCCGGCTATCTGCCCGTGACCCATGCCGCCAACGATATGGATGCTATCCACAGCAGCGGCCTCGCCCTGACCGGCAGCATGGAAAACGTCCTGACGGAGGCCGTGGACGCAGTGAACACCAATGAACTGTACACGACCAAAGCCTTTGAGGGCGGCACCGACGCCCGCAGCAAGCTGAACTACAGCATGAGCGACCTTGCCACGGCAGACCGCGCTACGGTGGAAGAGCGCCTCGCAGCAGGCGAGAGTGCGGAAGAGGCCGAGGCGGAATTCCTGACGGATGCGTATTTTGAGGCATGGTACCAGAGCCTCTGTGACGCACTGAGCCAGTACGAGGGCTGAGGCATCTTACAAAAACGAGCGGAAGGAGGGGAAAAGCATGAAACTGCTGATGCGGGATGAAGCGAAGGGAAGAGAGCATACGATTTTCGTTACCATCTTCTCGGCGCTGATGGTCATGCTGGCCGTCGTGGTCATGCTGATGGCTTCGGCCACTGCGATCAGCGGCGTTACCCTCCAACTGGATGAGAACGCGGTGGACATCCTGGACAAGCAGGTGGAGAACCGTGCAGGCTACATTCAGGACCAGCTCCGGCAGGCACAGGAACTGACGGATCTTTCGACCTGCATCAATGAGACCGCCCAGCAGATGCTGGACGACGAAACGCTTTCCTTCAAGACGCTGGATTCCAGCAGCAGCGACAGCCTGCCGCTGCTGCAGGCTGCAGCCCCCAGGATGCTTGAGACGCTGCGCTCCAAGCGCATTTCGGGCATCTTCCTCATCCTGAATACCCACGACTTCACGGGCCGCACCTCCGGAGACCGCCTGCCCTGCGTTTACCTGCGCGACCTCGACCCGGATGCAGCCCCCTCTGTGGCAAACTCGGATATTTTGCTTGAGTGCGCTCCGTCGGAGCTGGTGCAGACCTTTGGCATCGCTACGGACAAGGCGTGGTCGCCTGCACTGCAGTATCTGGACGGAGAGCAGGATGTGTTTTATGTCCGTCCCTTCCAGACTGCCTACGAAGACGTCGAGCGTATCGGGGCGGCAAACTATGGCCGCTGGACGACTCTGCCGTATAAGCTGCCGGGGGACGACCGCGAGGCCATCGCCTACGCGCAGCCCCTTATCCTGGACGACGGCACAGTCTACGGCGTTCTGGGCGTGGAGCTGCTGGAAAGCTATATGGACACCAAACTCCCGTGGGACGAGCTGCATAACGACCATCACGGCAGCTATCTGCTGGCCTCCACCACCTCCGACCTGAAGGGCGAGGTGCTGGCTCTTCAGGTCAGCTCCAACACCGGCGAGCAGAGCATACCGCTGCGGAATGCGAAATGGGAACTGACGCTCCGGCGCAGCAACAACTGCTGGCATTACATGATGGACGGGAAGCAGCAGATCGCCAGCATCCGGCAGATCGACCTGTACAGCCGCAACGCCCCCTTCTCGGGTGAGCGGTGGCTGCTCGTCGGCGTGGTGGGCAGGAACGAGCTGTTCAGCTTCTCCCGGTCGGTGACGAAGCTGCTGGGCCTTGCCGTACTGCTGACGCTGGGCATCGGTCTGGCCTGCGCCTTCTTCGTCAGCTATGGTCTGGCACAGCCCGTTGCCCAGCTCTCGAAAGAGCTGATGGACGCACAGGAACAGCGAAAGGCCGTGCCGGAATTTTCCCGCACCGGCATCCGGGAGCTGGACCAGCTGGCGGAAGCCATCGTGACCCTGAGCACCGACAACTACAAGGCCGCGGTGGCCGAGCGCAGCCGCATCGAGCACGAGTGCGATTATGACGCCCTGACCGGGCTGTACAGCCGTCAGGCCTTCTTCCGGGTCTGCGGGGAGCTGTTCGAGAAGCCCGACACTCTCCGTCACGCGGCCCTGATGATGACCGACCTCGACAACCTCAAGACCATCAACGACACATATGGCCACGACTGGGGTGACGTTTATCTGCGGCAGACGGCCTGCAGCTTACAGCAGGGCTCGCCCAGCGGCACTGTGGCGGCCCGCCTTTCCGGTGACGAGTTCCTGCTGCTGTTCTACGGCTATGAGACGCGGGAGGCCCTGCGGGCGGACATCAAAAAGCTGGAAGAGAACTTTGCCCAGAGCAGTGCTGCTCTGCCGGACGGCAAGAGACTGTGCATCCGGATGTCCGGCGGCGTGGCATGGTATCCGGAGGACGCACTGGACCTCGACACCCTCAAGAAATATGCGGACTTTGCAATGTATGAAGTCAAGCACTCCACCAAGGGCGAGGTACGGGAGTTCGACATGGAGCGCTACCGCGCCGGTGTCTATGCGATGGAGCAGCGCAGCGACTTTGAAAAGCTCATCCGGGAGCAGCGGGTGGACTACTGCTTCCAGCCCATCGTCTCGGCTCACGACGGCCATGTGGTGGCCTACGAGGCCCTGATGCGGCCTCAGCTGCCGACCCTGCGTTCGCCGATCACGGTAATGCAGCTGGCCAGCGAGATGGGCCGGTTGTATGATATTGAGAAGCTGACTTTCTTCCGGGCCTGTGAGTGCTACGAGGAGCTGGAGGCTGCCGGTAAACTGGACGCCGACGCTCTCATCTTCGTCAACAGCATCGCCAGTGTCAGCCTGAGCGATGAGGACTGGGCGAGCTACTGCGAGGCCCACAGTGCCATCCTTCCGAAGCTGGTGGTGGAGATCACCGAAGAGGAAGAGATGAACGAGCGAGAGCTGGAACGGAAGCGGAATGTCCCCGGTGTGCCCGGCGTCTTTGCGCTGGATGACTACGGCAGCGGCTACAGCAATGGCAACAGCCTGCTGACGGTCGCGCCCAAGTATGTCAAGGTGGACATCGCCATCATCCAGGGCATTGATACCGATGCCGACAAACAGCAGTTCCTCAGGGCGCTCATCGATTACGCCCACCCGCGCGGTGTGCAGGTGCTGGCCGAGGGCGTGGAAACGCTGTCGGAGCTGCGCAAGGTGCTCGAGATGGGTGTAGACCTGCTGCAGGGCTACTGTCTGGCCCCTCCGGCGGCAGAGCCTGTGGCCATCGACGAAAAGGCCGCCGAGGTCATCGCCGAGGTGGAGCGCCAGAAAGCCGAGCGGGAAGAAGCCGGGTCTTAAAAAGCAAAAAGCATCGCCCTCTGTATTGGCATTGTGCCGGTACAGAGGGCGATACTTTTGTCTATCTTTACTGAATGAAGCCGACGAAGAGGGGGCAGAGCACGGCGGTGAGGACGCCGGCCACGGCGATGGACAGGCCGCTCATGGCACCTTCGACCTCACCCATCTGCAGAGCTTTGCTGGTGCCTACGGCATGGGCCGAGGTGCCGATGCCGACGCCCTTTGCGATGGGGTCGGTGATGTGGAAGATCTTGCAGACCACCTCGGCCAGCAGGTTGCCCGCGATGCCGGTGAGGATGACGATGGCACCCGTCAGGGCTGCGATGCCGCCCAGCTCGGCGGCGACGTCCATGCTGATGGCCGTGGTGACGGACTTGGGCAGGAGGGTGGCGTACTGCTCCCGGGTGAGGCCCAGCGCGAGGGCCAGAGCCAAAGCGCTGCCCAGGCTCACCAGCGTACCCACTGAGATGCCCGCGATGATGGCGGCGGCATTCTCTTTCAGCAGGTCCCATTTTTCATAGAGCGGGATGGCGAGGCTGATGGTGGCCGGCAGCAGCAGATAGTTCACCGGGGCGGCACTGACCTTGTAGTCGGCGTAGGAGATGTTCAGCACACTCAGCAGGATGATGACGAAGATGCTGCCCAGCAGCAGCGGGTTGAAGATGGCCTTGCCGGTGGTTTTGTTGATGAGAGCACCCAGCGCGAAAGCGGCCAGCGTCAGCAGCACGCCCCACGCGGCGGACCCGGAGAGGAAGCTCTGTAAGAGATCAGTCATGTTCGGCCTCCTTCTTTGCAGCACGGCGGCTGGTGAGGGCCTGGGTGGTGCGGCCTGCACTCACGAGGACCAGCACCGTCACCGGGATGATGGCGATGACGATGGGCAGCAGCATCTCGCCCATCTCAGCCCACAGCTCCATGACGCCCGCGGCGGCAGGCACAAACAGCAGCGGGAAGATGCCGGTGAGGAACAGGCCCACTTCCTTGACCTGCTCGAGCTTCACGATGCCGAAGCGGAGCGCGGCCAGGAGCAGCAGCAGGCCGTAGATGCTGGCCGGGAGAGGGAGCGGGAGCACTGCGTGGCAGATCTCGCCCAAAAAACAGAACGCCAGAATACGTGAAAATTGAAACAGATAGTTCGTAAGGATGCCTCCTTTGGCTCGGCTGAACAGGAAAATACAAAACAGGATACAAGTCAACAGTATAAACCAAAAATCCCTGCGGCGCAACGGCAATACTGGCCAAGATTTTGCCCCTTTGGTGCGGAAAATTGGAGGTTTGGATAGTGTGCCTGTCCCAAACCCTGCTTTATAAATTTGATACACTAATAAGAAACTGTCACGCCAAAGCTCTCCGGTCGCCCACGATATTCAGCTTTGATAATGGAAAACATCTCTTCCGGGGTTTCTGCGCAGTCGCAATCCAGCCACATTTTTATCATGCGGTTCAGTCCGCTGCGGAAAAATTCCATGTGATATTCAATAAACTGATTCTGAAAATATCGTTCTGCCTGTTCTCTGTCATACCGGAGAATCTTATAGGTATCTGCATAACCAAGTTTGAAATAGGTACGGTACAGCAGCTTGTTCTCCGCGATATGCCGAAACAGGCGCAGATAATCGTTGCTGTTGTAGCCGTCAGCATACTCCTGCTGATACATGGTCAGGACATTCTGTTCCAGATCTTTCCGGATGGAATCTGCCAGTGCATAAATATCATCATAAATCGCATAGAAAGTCGTCCGGTTTACCGGAGCCAGCTTGCAAATATCCGAAACCGTGATCTCGTGCAGTTCTCTGGTTTGCAAAAGCTCCACGAAAACTTTCTCAATCCGTTCTCTGGATTTCTGCCGACGTATGTTGTTGGCGGTATTCATCGTAAGCCTCATTATCTCAACAGATGTTGGTCGATTGACGGTTGTTTTTAAAACCTATACCCATTATACTATAAGGGCATTAAGTAAACAAGTGTTGTGCTAATCTGTTTTTTAAGGAGATCTGAACATGGCAACATCTAAAATTGTAAGGGCAAACGAAAAAATCGCAGAAAAAGTCACCGACGGGTTCCAGAAACTCAGCGATACGGTCGTTGACGGTTATCAGAAAATGGAAGATTCCGTAGTTGGTAACTATAAAAAAGTAGAAGATGCTTTTGTAGACCGTTACCTGACAAAGGACGACGAATCGGTCGAGGAAGCGAAGGCTCGCTTGCAGGCAGCTCAATCCACCCGCAAAGTTCAGCAGACGGCGCGTAAGCAGGAACATGAGGAAAAGATTGCAAAGCGCAAAGAGGAACACATGAAAAAGCATCAGTAAATAACGCTGTTTGGTGAAAATAAAGTAAAGCAAAAGGCAGGACACCACCGCCACGGTGATACCCTGCCTTTGTTTTTTACGAATGGCTCTGACGTACATTGTTCCTGTCCTGTCCCGCCCAACCGAGGCTCTGCAAACGGTGCTCCGGCAGGCGGTGCTTTCTTGGTAGACATTCCTGAAGATTGGAAACCGCGCACTAAACAACAGCCCACTGGGCTGTTGTTTGCCACGCCTGCGGCGTGGCCGTGCTGTTCTCGTCCTGTCCCGCCCACGCAAAAAATCCCAAGTCATTTGACTCGGGATTTTTGTGGTGGACGGTACAGGACTCGAACCTGTGACCTCCTGCACGTCAAGCAGATGCTCTACCAGCTGAGCTAACCGTCCATATTCTGTTGCGTCGTGACGACTCTGATATAATACCATGACTCGCCCGAAAAAGCAATACTTTTTTTCGAAAAAATTCCGGTTTTCTTTTCTGCGCCCCGAAAAAAGGGCACAAAAAAGCCCCGGCGGCGTCCAAAGAGCGGACAGCGCCGGGGAGAAAACAGGGAAAATTACAGCTTTGCTTCGGGGAAGCCATCGAGTTTCGAAGTGCAGTGGGGGCAGCGGACAGCAGGATGCGAGCGGGAGCGAAGCGCCTGAGAGGGCTATCAGACCTGATGCTCTGCGATCCACCGGCTCATCTGCTGGGCGATGGCCTTGATGGAGCCGTCGTTGAACGGCACCTGCAGGCCGGCGGTCTCGCACAGCTCGGTGTAGCTGGCCGTGCCGGCACGGCGGACGAGGCGCAGATAGCGCGCCCATGCATCCTTCTGGTCATGGAGGCTCAGCAGGAAGAACTGCAGAGCGGCCATGGTGGACAGGCAGTAGTCGATATAGTAGAAGGGGCATTCGTAGATGTGGAGCTGACGCTGCCAGCCTGCACCGCGGCCATAGAAGGGCAGAGCGTCAAAGTCGATCCAGGGGCGGTACTTGTGCTCCAGCTCCAGCCAGGTCTGGTTGCGCTGGTCGGGGGTCAAATCGGGGTTCTGGTACATGATGTGCTGGAACTCATCCACCGCGCAGCCGTAGGCCAGGAAGAGGAAGCTGTCTTCGGCGTGGAGCAGGGCGTACTTGTCGGTGTCCTTGCCGAAGAGCAGGTGGTGCCACGGTGCGGTGAGGAACTCCATGGCCATGGAGTGGATCTCGGCGCTCTCCATGCCGGGGCATTCGAGGTCGGCGGGGATCTTCGGATCGCGCTCAGCCACATAGCCTTCGAAGGCGTGGCCGCACTCGTGGGTCAGAACATCCACGTCAGCGGAAGTATTGTTCCAGTTGGCGAAGATGAAGGGGGCTTTATAGGAGGGCAGGCTGGTCATGTAGCCGCCGGACATCTTGCCGGGGCGGCTCTCGACGTCGAACAGTTCGTTGTCCTGCATGAAGTCGATGAACTCTGCTGTCTCGGGGCTGAGCTCATGGTACATGGTGCGGGCGGCGGACATCCGGGCGTCATAGCCCTCGATGGGCTTGGGATTGCCGTCCTTGAAAGCCACCGGCAGGTCGGCAAAAGTGGGGTGCTGGATGCCGGTGCGCTTGTTCTTGAGAGCGATGACCTTCTGCAGCTCCGGCACGACGTCGTGGGCCACCTGATCGCGGAAGTGCTTGATGTCCTCAGGGCCGTAGCCGATGCGGTTCATCCGAACATAGGAAAGCTCGCTGTAGTCATGATAGCCCATGACCTGAGCCTGCTGGTTCAGGTTCTTGACGATCTTGGTGTACAGCTCGTCCAGCTCGGCGCGGTGGGCGTCGAAGTAACCGGCCTCGGCCTCATAAGCGGCCCGGCGGGTGGCGGCATCGGTGCTCTCCTTGTAGGGGCCAAGCTGGGGGATGGTGAGCTGCTTGCCGTCCAACTCCACCAGCGCGCCGCCGTAGATCTGCTGGTAGGTGCTGACGAGGGTGTTGTACTCCTGCTGAAGGGCCACGGTGCGCTCGTCCATGCCCAGCACGGCGTTCTTCATGCCGGCCACGCAGGTGGAGCCGAAGGCCTCGGTCAGGGCGTCCACATGGGGGTTGGCGAGGAAGGCGCGGCTGATCTCGACGCTGGCGTTGGACACTGCCGGGCCGTTGGCGTCGAAGAAGTTCTGCTCAGCTTTCCAGTAGGCGTCGCGGGTGTCGCAGGTGTAGTGGATGTTGGCGAGGTTGGCCGCCGTGTTGTAGTCGGCGAAAGCGCGGCTCTGCTCGTAGTAAACATCCACAAGGGCCTCGCCGCTGCCAGCGGCAGCTGCCTTTGCGGTCAGCTCTTTGCAGCGGGCCAGCAGCGCGTCGATGTCAGGGCGGGTATAGGTCATCTCACTGAATTTCATCGTGAAAAATCCTTTCCGGGGCGGGAAAGCCCCTTTTAATATCATACCCATCTTATCACGTTTGGGCCAAAAAAGAAAGACTTTGAGCATATGTGATAAATTCTGCGGCTTTGTTTTAGCAAACCTGTTGCATCCCGTGATTGAAACAGGGCGAAAAAAAGCATATAATAACAGTATCAACAGAGTAAGGCCATGCGCGTCAAGTGCCGCATCAACGGGGAGTTGTGCTGCGGACGAAGGGAGACCCGCGGTGCATGGCCTGCATCCCGCTGCTGCATGGACTTGGGTGCGGGCGAGGCCGTCTGCACGGCGTCGCCCGGAAGTGAAGTTTGTTGAACTCACGCCCTCCTTTGTGCGGTTTGTCACAGGGGAGGGCGTTTCTTTCTGCTCCCCCCGCAGTTCCTGAAAAACAGGAGGACAGTTGATATGAAAAACGAATCCAGGATCTCTGTGCGCACCCTGACGGCGATGGCCCTGCTCATCGCCATGAGCATCGTCTTTTCCCGGGTGCTGAGCATCTCCACCGGCTTTGTCCGGTTCAATCTGGGCAGTCTGCCGGTGCTGCTGGCGGGCATCCTCTTTGGACCGTGGGCGGGTTTCGTCGTGGGCATGGTGGCCGACATCATCGGCGGCGTGCTGGCGGGCTATGCCATCAATCCGCTCATCACGCTGGGTGCGGCGTCCATCGGCCTGGTCGGCGGCTTGGGCTGGCAGAAGCTTTCCCATCTGCGCACCGGCACCCGGCTGTGGTGCAGTGTGCTGGCGGCACACTTCGTCGGCTCGATGGTCATCAACTCGCTGGCGCTCCACATCTTTTACGGCTATGCATGGGCGGTGCTCGTCGCCCGCATCCCGAATGCGCTGGCGCGCACGGCGGTGAATACGGTGCTGCTGCGTATTCTGCTCGAGAATCGGGCGCTGATGGCAGTGGCGAAACGATAAAGGCTTGCGCTCCGCGCGGGTGCGCCTGCGGCGTGGGGCTGGTTTTTTCTGTTGGTCAAGTGGCTTGCGCTCCGCGCGGGCCAGAGCGCAGGGCTGGTTTTTTCTTTGAGCAGGTTCGCGCGCTGGTGGCGCGGGGCTGGTTTTCTTTTTCGG
>ERZ894223.1341-NODE-1341-length-16883-cov-11.939506_pt1 | contig 16883 bp, 17 predicted proteins | sample MGYA00380293_ERZ894223 | MGnify/ENA primary metagenome ERZ894223 (study PRJEB32331, sample SAMN06328445) | human gut metagenome | biome: human gut microbiome; feature: stool | host: Homo sapiens | collected 2014-11-05 ...
GTCAGCTTTCGCTGACCAGAATCACGCACCAAGTCTCACATGCGTTCGACTTGAATTTATTGATAAGGAGATTTCCTATGATACAGATAAATTACCGCGATACGCGCCCGTTTTATCAGCAGATTAAAGATAATGTGCGGCATCTTGTTGTAAGCGGTGCTCTGAAAAAAGATGACAAACTGCCTTCTGTCCGGGAATTGGCAGCTTCACTGGCCATCAATCCGAATACGATCCAGCGGGCTTACCGGGAACTGGAAAATGAAGGTTATATCTATACCCTGCCCGGAAAGGGCACCTTTGCGGCAGAAATGGACCATACCAATCAGATCCGCCAGCAGGAATTACTACCACAATTTGACAAGATCGTATCTGAGCTTCTCTACCTGTCCATGCCGGTCAATGAACTCACGAATCGTATCCTTTCCCTCTCAGGAAGGAGGATTCAGGCATGATACAGGCAGAACATATTACAAAAACATTCCATGGATTTAAGGCCTTAGATGACATGAGCCTGCACGTTCCAAAAGGAACGATCTACGGTCTCGTCGGTCCAAACGGTGCCGGCAAATCCACCCTGATCCGGCACCTAACCGGCATTTACCGCCCGGACTGCGGCTCCATCCTGATTGACGGACTTCCGGTATATGATAATCCGGAAGCAAAAGCAAAATTTACTTATATTCCGGATGATCTGTTTTACTTTCTTCAGGCAGATACGTTGGAAATGAAACGATTTTATCAAGGCATCTATCAGAAATTCGATACGGCACTATTTGACCGGCTGCAGGAATTTTTCCCGACTATCGACACCAGACGCAACATCCGCAGACTCTCCAAAGGTATGCAGAAACAGGTCGCTTTCTGGCTGTCTATCTGTGCCATGCCGGAACTGATGATACTCGATGAGCCCATGGATGGACTGGATCCTGTCATGCGCCGCCAGATCTGGAGTATCATTTTATCAAAAGCCAGCGAAAATAAGACTACGATCCTGATCTCCTCCCACAACCTGCGTGAGTTGGAGGATGTCTGTGACCATGTGGGCATCATGCACAAAGGCCGGATCATTGTAGAGCGTTCTCTCTCCGATCTTCAGGGAAATGTATCCAAAATCCAGGTCGCATTTCAGGAAGGTATGCCGACCCTTCCACCGGATTTTGAAATATTACACATGTCAAACACCGGCCGTGTATATACGCTGATCGTTAAGGGTAATCCGGAGCGCGCCAAAGCCATCCTGGAAGCAACACACCCAATGCTGATCGATATCCTTCCTCTTACATTGGAAGAAATCTTTATCTATGAAATGGGAGGAAAGAATTATGAAATCAAAGACATCCTGTTTTAATAAAGCAATTTTCCGGAAAAATATGAGCCGGTTCTGGCCGGTCTGTGCAGTTTATCTGGCCTACCTTTTTTTCCACATGACTGTACGGATGTTTTTAAATACCCGCAGTTATATCACGGCACAGTCCGCAGATACTGTTTCACCGGCCACTTCCCGGTTAACGACCATGTTGGAATGCATTAGCGGAAATCTGGAACCATATGTTATCTTTTTTGCAGCACTGGTGGCGGCGATCACGGTATTCTCCTACCTGTTTTCCACCCGCAGCTGCCATATGATCCATGCACTTCCGGTAAAACGCAGTGAACTGTTTGTCACAAATTATATCAGCGGATTTCTGTTTCTGCTGCTCCCGCAGCTGATCACATTTCTGCTGAACCTGATCGTATGTATTTTAAACAACATTTCCTCGGTAGAATATCTGCTGTACTGGTTACTTTACACAATTGGCATGAGTTTTCTATTTTATACACTTGCCGTATTTTGCTGTATGCTCACCGGTCATGCAGTTGCCGCTGCTGTTTACTATTTTGTAGGACATTTTCTCTATATTGCCATCAAATCGATTGCTACACTGATCGTTTCTTCTATGTGTTATGGCATGAAAATCCTTGGCGATCAGGTCAGCACTACATTGACAGAAACAAGAGATGCGGTACTTTCACCTTTTGTGTATCTGCTAGATCATGTATCCCTAAACTGGTCCATGAACAATGATTTTACTGCAGTGGATCAGATCAATATGCAGGGCGGCATGCTGATCGGTCTGTATTGCATAGCAGCCGTGGTATTTTATATTCTTGCTTATGTATTTTATCAGAAGCGGCCATTGGAATGTACCGGTGATGTGGTTGCTTTTGGCTGGCTGTACCCTTGTTTTCGCTGGATGCTTTCACTGGTTGGCGGATTTGGTCTTTCCTACCTTCTTTCCAGCCTGCTCTTTGATAACACTGCACGTATGGCAACATCACTTTTTGTATTTCTGATTCCGTGTTCCTTTATAAGCTTTTTCGTATCAGAAATGCTCTTAAATAAACGGTTCCATGTATTTTCCGGAAAACGCTGGGTGGAATGGGCGGTCTGCATTGCAATCTGCCTGCTCGGAACCGGTCTGATCCGAAGCGATGCATTCCACATAGAACGGAAAATCCCGGAAACGGATCAGATTGCCGCCATTTATATGTACGCAGATTATGAGCATTTATACCGTGATGAGGCTGATTTTGAAACACTGAAAAAAATTCACCGGAACCTTCTGGATCACAAACAGGAATATCTGTCTTATTCCTACCAGCAAAACCATTCAAAATATAATCTTCCGGAAACACAAAATGCAGAATTTGCAACATCGATATCCTCCGACAGCACCGGATCCAATACTTCTACTTCTGTTTCATACAGTAACGGCGATTATATATCTTCCATTCAGATTACTTATTATCTGAAAAACGGGCGTAAAGTGATGCGTCGCTATGAAATTCCGGTAACGAATGCAACGCTGAAGGACAAGACAACACCGGCTTATCAGATTTCCAGACTGGAAACCGGTAAGGAAGATCTGCTCCGCTACCTGCTCTGTAATAATTACGAAGATATCAGTTTCATAAACGGTAACTTCAGCCATGTGGATAAAAATGGGCATGATGAAAATGTAAGCCTGGATCAGCAGCAGACAGAGACTCTGTATGAAGCACTCAAGGCAGATATCCTTGCCGGAAACTATCCTGCCGGACTTGGAATCCATGACACGGAAGACAACCCGATTTACTACGACAGTTTTTACTTCTACGGACAAGTACCGGGAGACATTGAATACCTGACAGACCTGCTGCCATCCGGGAAGTCAGCAAATACATCCGGGTATTATAAAGCTGCCCCGATAAATGCCGCAAATACTGCCGTCCAGAATACCAGACCGGAAAATTATTACTCCTCCATCGAAGTATCTTTTTCCTTATCTAAGTCCTGTACAAACACCATTCAGGCAATGATTGACCTTGGTCTCATCAAAAGTGCTTCGGATCTGATCACCCAGGATGCATTTTATGCGATGATAAATACGCAAGGATAACTAAGATTATTGAGGTAAAAATACAAGCCCCCGCTGGGATTTTCCCAACGGGGGCTTTACTACATACGATAAGTGAATAACACTATAAATATTTCATTACTTCCGGTAACTGCTCCAGGCTCTCCACCTGTGGGACTTTGGCATCCACTCTTCCGAAACCATATGCCGCAAACAGAAACGGAACTCCTGCTTTTTGACAAGCATTGTAATCTCCCTGGGTATCTCCAAGATAGTAGTACGTTTCATAATGATTACGCTCGATCAGTGCTTTCAGATTCACATCCTTTTGCTGCTGCGTGTTGCCATAACACTCGATATCTGCCACCAGATCACCCAGGTGGTAATACTCCAGGAATACTTCAATATATCCCGCCTGGCAGTTGCTGACAATGCCGATTTCATATCCCATGCCGCGCAAGCGCTCAAATACTTTTCGGACATCTCCGTACAACGTTGCACCAACATGACTCAGGTATTCATTTTCATCCCGCTCACAGGCATGAATGATCTCCATCGCCTGATCCATCTCATATTCCGGGAGAAGTTCCCTTGCAAAACAGTCCATGGTTTTTCCCATAAGGCCGATCAGCTGTTCTCTGCGGATGTGCATTTCCGGACAGGTCTTGTTCCAGGATTCCACGATTTCATCTACGGAATCCCACAACGTACCGTCCATATCAAAAATAACTGCTTTTTTCATAAATTATGCCTCATCAATTGCTTTTCCGATATCATGGCGCATATATTTATTTGCAAAATCAATCCATTCGGTTGCTGCGTAAGCATTTGCACGTGCTTCTTTTAATGTAGCACCTTTCGCAGTCACACCAAGGACACGGCCACCGTTTGTCACGATTCTGCCTTCTTCATTCAACTTGCTTCCTGCATGAAAACAATAATAACCGTCTTTATGCGCAAAGTTCTCCAGACCTTTGATCTCGAATCCTTTTTCATAAGAAACCGGATAACCATCGCTTGCCAGAACAACGCAGACCGCTGCGTTGTCTTCAAACTGCAGATCAATCTGGTCTAAGGTTCCGTCGATGCAGGCTTCCATGACATCGATGACATCATTTTTCATACGCGGCAGGACAACCTGTGCTTCCGGATCACCAAATCTGGCATTATACTCCAATACCTTCGGACCGTCTTCTGTCAGCATCAGTCCAAAGAAGATGATTCCTTTAAAAGTACGTCCCTCTGCTGCCATGGCATCTACCGTTGCCTGGAACACATATTTTTTACAGAACTCGTCTACTTCTTTTGTATAAAACGGGCTCGGGGAGAAAGTTCCCATGCCACCTGTATTTAATCCCTGATCACCGTCTTTTGCACGTTTGTGATCCTGTGCGGAAGACATGATCTTGATTGTTTTTCCATCCACGAAAGACAGTACGGATACTTCACGGCCTGTCATAAATTCCTCGATAACCATATGATTGCCGGCAGAACCGAATTTTTTGTCCATCATGATTTCTTTAACGCCAGCTTCTGCTTCTTCTAAAGTATTGCAGATCAGTACACCTTTTCCAAGTGCCAGTCCGTCTGCTTTTAACACGATCGGCATTTTTGCAGTTTTCAGGTATTCCAGTGCTTTCTCAGGATCATCAAAATTCTCATATGCAGCAGTTGGAATATTATATTTCTTCATTAAATCTTTGGAAAATGCTTTGGAACCTTCCAGAATTGCTGCTGCTTTGTTTGGTCCAAATACACGCAGTCCCTCAGCCTCAAAGGCATCTACAACACCGCCAACCAACGGATCATCCATACCGATGATGGTCAGATCAATCTCGTTTTCTTTTGCAAATGCAACCAGTTTATCAAATTCCATAGCACCGATCGGTACGCACTCTGCGATCTGTCCGATTCCGGCATTGCCCGGTGCACAGTAAATTTTATCTACACGACTGCTTTTTGCCACACTTGTTGCGATGGCATGCTCTCTTCCGCCACTTCCTACGATCAGTACTTTCATGTCAGTTCTCCTCTACAATTGCTTTTCCGTCAACCACTTTTACTTTGCCATTTGCAATCAGATCAATGGCCTTCGGCATAATGATCCATTCTGCCTCTTCCATGACACGCTGCTGTAAAATCTTCGGTGTGTCACCGTTTTTTACCTCAACGGCTTTCTGTAAAATGATCGGACCGGTATCGGTTCCCTCATCTACAAAATGACAGGTTGCCCCGGTCACTTTCACTCCACGATTTAATACACCTTCGTGTACTTTCAAACCATAATATCCGGTTCCGCAAAATGACGGAATCAGAGACGGATGAATGTTGATGATGCGGTTTCTGTATTTCCGGATCATCATCTCCGGAATCACAACTAAAAATCCTGCCAGAACGATCAGATCCACCTGCGCCTCATCCAGTGCAGCCAGAAGTGCCTCATGAAACTGTGCTCTGTCCGCATAGTCTTTCGGAGAGATACAACAATTTGGAATACCTGCTTTTGCGGCACGCTCCAGGGCATAGGCATTTTTATTATTGCTGATGACTGTTGCAATCTCTGTATTTGTGATTTTTCCATCTGCGACAGCATCTATGATGGCCTGCAGATTGGTGCCGCCACCGGATACCATCACTGCAATTCTTAGCATAAATCTACTCCTTTTTCACCATCGATGATTTTTCCTACCACGTAAGGTGCATCGCCCGCCTGTCTGATAGCTTCCATCGTCTTGTCCACATCTGCCGGATCAACGGCAACGATCATACCAAGTCCCATGTTGAACGTATTGTACATCATTTCTTCTGTAATATCGCCTTCTTTTGCAAGCATTGCAAAAATCGGTGGTACCGGATAGCTGTCTTTCTCAACAACTGCACGTTTGCCATCAATAAGCATACGCGGAATATTTTCGTAGAATCCGCCGCCTGTGATATGGCTGCATGCTTTGACGGTCACACCAGCCTCGCGGATGGATTTTAATGCATTTACATAAATTCTTGTCGGAGCTAATAATGTCTCACCGAGTGTTTTTCCAAGTTCTTCATGATATGTATTCAATGTATCCTCATCCATCCGGAATACGTTACGAACCAGGGAGAATCCGTTAGAATGTACACCACTGGAAGCCATACCGATCAGTACGTCACCATCTTTTAATTCACTTCCTGTGATCATGTCTTTGCGGTCAACGACACCAACCGCAAAACCGGCCAGATCATACTCGTCCTCAGGCATCAGACCCGGATGCTCTGCTGTCTCACCACCGATCAGTGCTGCACCGGACTGTTTACATCCTTCTGCCACGCCTTTTACAATCTCAGCGATCTTCTCCGGATAGTTTTTGCCACAGGCAATATAATCCAGGAAAAACAGCGGTTCTCCGCCTGCACATGCAATATCGTTCACACACATTGCAACGGCATCAATTCCGATGGTGTCATGTTTATCCATTAAAAATGCAAGTTTTACTTTTGTACCGCATCCGTCTGTACCGGATAACAGTACCGGATCTTCCATTTCCTTGATTTTGTTTAAAGAAAATGCTCCGGAAAATCCACCAAGTCCGCCAAGAACTTCTGCGCGCATGGTTTCCTTTACATGTTTTTTCATTAACTCTACTGATTTGTAGCCAGCTTCAATATCTACACCTGCTTTTTTATAATCCATTCTGAATTCCTCCGTTATGTATCAGCACATATTTTCATGTTCTTTCTATTTCACGGATTGCTTCTTTGAAAAAAGCAATTCGCTGTACCGGTTATTTCCCGTAATTTTTATATCCGGTTTCCTGCAATTTCTCGTCTTTTTCCACTACCTGGGATTTCAGTTCCTCTGTGTAAGCTTTCAGTTTTTCTAAAAGCTCAGGGGCAGAAGCAGCCAGGATCTTTGCTGCCAGAATACCGGCATTTGCGCCACCGTTGATTGCTACGGTTGCCACCGGGATTCCGCTCGGCATCTGCACGATAGAATACAGAGAATCCACTCCACCCAGATCAGATGTCTTCATCGGGATTCCGATAACCGGCAGCGGGAAGATCGCTGCGCACATACCCGGCAGATGAGCTGCTTTACCTGCTCCGGCAATAATTACTTTGAATCCTTTCTCCTCTGCGGATTTTGCATAGTCAAAAAACACATCCGGCTCACGATGTGCGGAGATGATACGCATCTCATAATCAATACCGAATTTATCTAAAATTTCTGCTGCCTTTGCCATGACCGGCATATCTGAATCACTGCCCATTACAATTCCTACTTTAGCCATTTGTATGTGCTCCTTTCATCCCTCATGTAATTATGTATCTATTGGTAATACCATCAGTGCAAACGCTCATTTGCTCTGATGGCTTACTACTCTTTTTACATCTTACCTTGAATCATGTAAATTTGCCAATTATATATTGTTATATTTTTTATAAGAGCTGCTAATATATGATGTACGTTTCATTTGTTTTTCTAATGATTTAATAACGGCTCATTCAGTTCTTCTGCACCTTCCACACGGAACAGACCATCCCGGATAATATCCGCAGTACTGCCGTCCGGACGGATCACTGTAATGGCACCAAGTTCATCATACGGAATGGTGATATCCGTATGGCAGTTAAAGTATGCCTTTGACATATCCTCTTTACGAAGCAGGCTCTTCTCATTATCCCGTGCAATGATCTCCTTGCCATTCGGGTTGTATACTGCGGTATCTTCCGCATGGGAATAGCAGGTATCTCCTACTGCAAAATGCGGACCTGTCTTTTCTGCGATCAGGATTGGAAGTTTCGCTCCAATCTGATATTCTTTTGCCATACGGTATGCGGTTGTATTGGTACCGATGGCAAACTCGCCCATCGGAAGTGTCTCATGACGCATCAGGATATTGTCACGGATATATGCCTTGTTTTGTGCTTCATCTGCAAAGTTTCCACAATTATAACGCTCGATCATACCGTCCTTGAACACAATCTCCAGATCAAGATACTGCAGACCGTTCAGGAATACTTCCGATACATGCAGTGTTCCGTTTGTTCCTGCCAGAACCGGAGACGTAAACACTTCACCAACCGGAATATTGACATCTGCCACACAGTTCTCAAAAATGGTCTGTTTGTCCGGATCGGTCAGCGGATGAAGGGCTACGGTCAGATCGGTACGATTGCCGCCACGACCGGTAATGTGTACTTTTGTACCACTGTCCAGTACGTCAATGATACACTGCTGCATCTTCTGATACTTTGCATAATCCAGTGTATTGATCACAACGGTTTCTGCAAAAATTTCCTTAAACTGATCACCGATCTCCGGAATCGGATACGCAATGATGGTAAAGCTGCGCTCCTCTCCTTTGATATATTCGTTTGTGATCTGACCGGACATGGAGGCATTGTAAACCACCAGTTCCTGCTGGCGGTCATGATAATGAATAGACGCCTCTTTTTTCTCCGGAGAAAACGGTTCCTCACCGAACACTTCCAGCACAGCCGGTCCGCCATGTTCTGCTGCCTGAATCTTATGCTGCTCAAATACGGTGCGCAGCACTTCCAGACGACGCTCCACAAATGCTTTGTCAAAATAGAACGCTTTATCTTCTTTATGGTCAAAATCATACTGGCGGTTTACACTGGTTGCATAAGCACAGCGTTTCGAAGCACCTCTGTTATGAAACGAAGAAGACGCCTCTCTGCTGATCGTTGCCTGCAGTCCGATTTTTTCAAAATTTCGGATCGCGGCACGGATCATACGCTCAAATCCAACCTGATAGTGGATCTGCACCGTCTTTTTCTTCTTGATATCCTTGCCTGTAATCTCAAATCCAATGCGGTATCCTTCTGTATAAGTGTCCGCCATGCTCTGAATCTCTTCCTCGGAAAGTTCATTTAAAAATGCTGCAATACCGAGTTCGTTTTCTCCGATATAGAATCCATATTGATACAGATAACTGAGATCCGACAGATCTGCTTTCATAATAATCTTTTTGTACAGACTATCCACCGGGTCGATCATTTCCCGGATCTGATTCTCCACAAAGACTTCACTGTAATCATGGAAATACCAGTAAATCGTCTGTTTTGCTTCCTGTACATCTTCCTCTTCAAAACAATTGTACACCTGTACAAAAAGTTCTATCAGTAAAGTCAATTCTGCCAGTTTTCCCTCAAAGGCATAAGCAATCGCCACATCCAGCTCTGCCCGCAGAAAACTAAGCAGTTCTCCTTCTTTTTCTCCAAAAACAGTAACTGCATAGGCTGGATTTGCATAACTCTCCGCATAATAGGCCGGAAGCATATGATGATACAAAAACTCCTGATCTGCCTTGCAGGTCTCCAGACTGCGCTGCTGCAAAGTTCCCGCTATTGCCATCTGACATAATTCCATCGTTTTCTCCAGATAAGCTGCTGCCTCTGAAAAATAGTCTTTGTAACATTCCGGCACCTGTGGCTCTTTACTGATCTCCACGATCCGCTCCGCCACCAACTCATATCGTTCTTTCATTGTTTCATCTAAAAAATTATTCCAAATGCTGTCACCCATATTATTTTTCTCCTACTGATTTTTATCCTACCAGACCGAATATGTACATGCCGCCAAGACCAACGGTAAGCACTGCACCGAACACAATGCCAAGTCTCGGAAGCAGCGGTCTGATTTTTGGCTCTTTTACTGCAAAAATACCACAGAGCAACGCTCCCAGTGCCAGGATCAGTCCGATCAATCCCAGACCGCCTACTTTATATCCGCCTTCACCGGATGCAAGAAATGACTGTACCACTGCCGTTAAAAACACTGCCAGTGCAGCCATTGCCGTACAAAAAGACAAAATCCCGGTAGGGGAATGTTTTAAATCCCTCATCCGGGTCTTGCGTGTCCGGCGAAAATATTTTCTTCTGTTGCTTGCCATACGTTGCCTCCTCATTTATTCACATGCGCCGCAAAATATATCTGCGTTACCTCGCCGACATACTTCACTGGCACCGACAGTCTGAAAAAATTTATGATCTTTCTTTCAGCCTTCTGGCATCGGCATCCCGGTCCCGCTTACGCTGCATCAGTGCATAGACCAGATACCCTAATATTCCACCGATTGTATTCAGGAAAATATCGTCCACATCAAAACAGCCGGTTTTAGTTATAAGCTGGATACATTCCACGCTCAAACTCAATTCAAAACTCGCCAGTGCTGTGAACCAGAATTTCCTTTTTTTTCTGCCCAGGATCGGGACCAGAAAACCAAATGGCATAAAAATAGCAATATTCCCAAACAAATTGGAAATCACTGCCACTGGTCCGAGAAGATCTGCATACACAATAAACCTTCGTATCTCCCTGAACGGAATTAAATTATAATGATAGCTGCGCTCAATCCCGGTCCGGTCCAACATTTCTGCAAAAAACAGGAAATAAACCAGACCGGCGATATACAGCACAAATAATATTCTGCATAAAAGTCTAATTTGTTTTTTATGATTATTTATAAACATTGCCGCAATGCTTATTTTGCACCATACTGCTCATAATATGCATCAATGGCAGCTTTTAATTTATCATCAATCACAACTTTGCCATTGCACTCACGGTTGTAAAGATGTTCTACCACCTCTGCCATAGTTACGATGGCATTTGTCTCAAAACCATAGAGCTCCTTTACTTCCTCGAGGGCGCACTTCTGACCGCCTTTTCCGATCTCCATACGATCCAGGGATACCATCAGACCTACGATTTCCACATTTGCCGCACCGCGTACCTTCGGGACAGTCTCTTCCATAGATTTTCCGGAAGTGGTAACATCCTCGATCATAACGACGCGGTCGCCGTCCTGCAGTTTGCTTCCAAGGAAACTTCCTTTATCTGCTCCGTGGTCTTTTTCTTCTTTACGGTCAGAGCAGTAACGGATCTCTTTTCCGTATAACTCGCTGTAAGCGATAGCTGTCACGACACTGATCGGGATTCCTTTGTATGCCGGTCCGAATAAAACGTCAAAATCATCGCCGTATTTATCGTGAATTGCTTTTGCATAATACTCACCGAGTCTCTTTAACTGGGAACCTGTCACATATGCTCCTGCATTCATAAAAAATGGAGACTTTCTGCCGCTTTTCAAGGTAAACTCTCCAAATTTTAAAACATCACTTTCTACCATAAATTCGATAAATTCCTGTTTGTACTGTTCCATGTACTCATATCCTCCTTATTTAAACCGTTTTCCGGGATTTTTCTTTTTCAGTTCTGTATTTTCCTTGCCAGTTTCTTCCGTTTGCAAAAAGCAAAGCGAACATTCACAAGCCGCTTTCGCCACCTGCTCAAAACTATGCACAGATATAAATTAGTATACTATGTGGATGTTAATTTTTCAACTGACAAGACAGAATTTTATCGCGTATTTTTCCACCTGTTTATACGTGTTTTTCATATCCTGTTTCCCTATCTCTGACCACATCTGCAAAGGCCCGTATCAATTTTGCCGTCAGCCCCCAGATGACATGTCCCTCATACTGGTAAAAACAGACTTCTTCCTTTCGGCTGCGCCAGCGGTACTCCCGTCCGCCGCAGATCAGTTCATAGGGAAAATCCTCTCCCGGTTCCACCTTTGCCCGGATCACATAGCATTCCGGATCCGTATGTAAAAAGAACTCCAACGGAACTGTAAACACTTCCGCTACTTCTGCCGGATTGAAGGTGTTCTGATACCCCTTTACCTCCGTTGCAAAAGAATGCATCACCAGACTGCCTCCGCTATATAACTTATCCATATCACCAAGGTAACTGATCTGATCTTCCTTTAACAGTAATTCTTCCTTCAGTTCACGCAATGCTGCTTCTCTGGGCGTCTCACCTTTCTCCACCATCCCGCCGGGCAGACAGACGTCTCCCGGCTGGTGTGCAATGGTGGAAGAACGCACTTCAAACAGGACATCATAAGAACTATCTTGATTCTTCAGCAACGGAATACACACAGCTGCCTGATGGCACTGATCCATATCGATAAACGTCGGTTCATGCTGTGCCAACGTTTCTTTTAACCACGTATACTGTACTCTTTTATTCATTTCTGCATGATTGTCACGCATTTCATTCTCTGTCTTTTGATTCTTATCATTCATCATCTACTAATTATTTGCAATACCCATATTCTACTGGTAAAGCGGACATTCGCAATCCGCATTCGCTACTTGCTCATGAACGCAGTCGCTTTGCGACCTGTCAGTGGGAGCTTTTAACTCCCACTGACGTAAGCATCCCCCTTACCCACCGCTTAGTGCTCTACGCACTTGAAGCGGGGGAATGCTTATTCTGCGTTCATACTTTTTTACATCATTATACAATTGCTTTCATCGTTTCTACACAAAAAATATCATTCACTCTTTTTCTCTTTCGAATAATTATCCTGTCTCACATTTTTTATAGCCAAATTTTCTGCAAGATTTCTTTCAATCCATTTGCCGAATGACGGAGTTCCTTATTTTCCTTCTCATTTAACGGAATTTCCAACACCTGCCGCACACCATCGTCTCCAACAATTGCCGGCACACTGATACACAGATCGGATAGTCCGTATTCCCCCTGCATCAGGCTTGATACTGGCAACACTGCGCCCTCATCCCGAATCAGCGCCGCCGCAATACGCGTCACCGCCATGGCCACACCGTAATAAGTAGCACCTTTTTCTTCGATGATCTGATATGCACTTTCACGCACCCGGCGATAAATCTGCTCCATCGCCTGTTCATGGTCATAATGGCCTCGAATTTCACAAAAATCATGAATTGGAATTCCAGATACGTTGGCACCGCTCCACACCGCAAGTTCACTGTCCCCGTGTTCTCCAATGATCATGGCATGTACACTGGCAGAATCCACCTGCAGATGTTCACTGAGCAGATAGCGAAACCGTGCGGAATCCAGCACCGTTCCACTGCCGATCACCCGTTCCTTCGGATAACCGGAAATCTTCCATGCCGCATAGGTCAGAATATCCACCGGATTGCTGACGATCAACAAAATCCCCTCGAAATTCTGCGCTGTGATCTGCGGAATGATAGTTTTCAATATCTCTACATTTTTGTGCACCAATGCCATGCGGCTTTCTCCGGGTTTCTGTGCTGCACCTGCCGTAACGATAATGAGCCCGCAGTCTCCCACATCCGCATAATCTCCCGCATAGATCTGCATCATATGCGCAAATGGCCGTCCATGGGCGATATCTGCTGCCTCGCCATGTGCTTTTTTCTGATCTGCATCGATCAGCACCAACTCCGAAAAAAGTCCTTTCTGCATCAGTGCAAATGCCGTGGATGATCCCACAAATCCACATCCGATGATTGCTGCTTTTTGTCTGTTCATAACCTTTTCCTCCAGGTCAGTATAGTGATTTTCTACATAATTCTATACTTTCCTGAAACGATACTTTTTATACAGATACCAAGCAGCATTCCAAATCTCATTTACCGTAAAACGGACATTCGCAATCCACTTTCACTACTTGCTCATGAACGCAGTCGCTTTGCGGCCTGTATTTAACTATTTATTTTCGTCCTGAATCCTATTATTTGCAAAGCAGTCTCTTCGGATTCTCCCGGTAAACCAGTTCCTGCATCTCAGCTGTCAGCCCCTGATCCATCGTTTCTGCCAGTTTGCAACACAGTGGCAACGGTGTGAACGGTGTATCACTGCCATACAAAATATGATCCTTTGTGGTCATCTGGCATAAATTTCCATACTGCTTCGGCATGGCGGTTCCACCCAGATCATAATACAGATCTGCCAGACATTTCCGGATATCGACACTTCCATCCGGGCAGAGCATTTTTGACATGGAAGCCACACGATCACTGATGATCGGCAGATAGGCTCCCGCATGAGGGATCACAAAACGGATCTTTGGATATTTATTCAATGTTCCTGTCAGGATCAGATTCATCACCGCACGGCAGGTATCAAAGAAAAACTCCATCATCGGATAGGGTAAGTTCTCATTGACCCCCTGCGGAATTGCTGCCGGTTCCGTCGGATGGATCAGCACCACTGATTCTGCCTGATTCAAGACTTCCATCACCGGATCCAGTCTCGCATCCCCCAGATACAATCCGCAGGAATTGGTCTGTAAGGCAAATCCTGTCACATGCAGCTCGTTCCGGCAATACTTCACTTCTTCAACTGCCGCATCAATTTCCGGCAGCGGCAGACTTGCCAGCACACCGATCTGTTCCGGATATTTTTTCATCAGCTCAGCTCCATATTCATTGGATGACCGTGCCACCTCAATGGCCTCCCCTACATCTCCCATATGTAAATGCGGAGATGAAATAGAGAGTACGCTGTATGTGATTCCCAGCTTTTCCATAAAAGACAGCTGAATCTCTTCGTTCCACTCCGGCTTCGGAAAACCGCCGTCCAACAGTTTCATTCCCCGCTTTTCCAGCATCTGATCATATGCCGGTGGAAAATAATGTGCATGAATATCTATTTTTTCTCTCATAAAATGTTCCCTGCCAATCTGTTTTTTATCACTTATTTTCTGATATCACTTTATCTGCGATATTTTATATCTGTAAAAACATAAATTCCTACACTCATGTTTTAATCTCTTTTCCTGTCGTCTCTGATATTTCCGGCATCTATATTTTTCTGAAAAAAGTTTTCAAACGCATAATCCCACAGTTTCTGTGAACCCTCGGCTGTATGTGCATTCCGCTTCATAATCTGGCTCATTGAAATTCCTCGTTCTTTCCATGCCACACCACCATTCGCTGCATTCAGCATCGCCGGCTGGATATTATCCATAGTATGTGCAAATTTGGCTTCCGCTGTCTCGCCCGTCTCAAATTCTTCCCAGATATCCCGCAGTTTTTTCTTCTGATCCTCCGGAAGCAGTGAATAGATACGGTCTGCTGCCCGGCTCTCCCGCTCATGCTGGGTTTTCTGACCTTCCTCATCATACGCATATGTATCCCCTGCATCAATTTCCACAATGTCGTGGATCAGAAGCATAGTAACTGTCCGCAGCACATCGATTTTTTCATTGGCATACTCTGACAGCAGCACTGTCATGATCGCCATATGCCAGGCATGCTCTGCATCGTTTTCCCTGCGGACGCCGTCTGACAGCTTTGTCTGACGCTGAATAAATTTTTCCTTATCTATTTCTTTTATAAAATCAAACTGCCGTTCCAGCCGTTCTCTGTCCATATTTGCCTCCTGTAAAATGACTTTTTCCTATTATTATAGGCTACATCCCCTGCAATAGCAATTTCTACCTTAATTTTTATAGGAAATAGGTATCAAATCTTGAAAAATCATGCTCAGATGCTATAATGAACAATGGTTATTTAATCAACAGATCATAATAGAACAGTTTTAGAGGAGATTTTTATGGGTACCATTTCGATTCCAAAAAATTATAAATCTGACCTCAATCTGCATGATACTCAGATTGCGATCAAGACAGTAAAAGATTTCTTTCAGACCCGCCTGGCACAGGAACTGAACCTTGCCCGCGTGTCCGCACCACTTTTCGTAGATCCGGCTTCCGGTCTGAACGACAACTTAAACGGTGTGGAGCGCCCGGTAAGTTTTGATATTGCCGAGCAGAACGGACGCACCGGAGAAGTTGTACACTCTCTGGCCAAATGGAAACGTTACGCACTGAACAAATATGATTTTGAAGTCGGTTCCGGTCTGTATACGGATATGAATGCAATCCGCCGCGATGAAATCACAGACAACATCCACTCCATCTTTGTGGATCAGTGGGACTGGGAAAAAGTAATCGAGAAATCTCAAAGAAATCTGGATACATTAAAAGAAACCGTTCGTCAGGTTTACAAAGTACTGCGTAAAACAGAAAAATATATGTCTATTCAGTATGATTATATCCATGAGATCTTACCGAAAGAGATTTTCTTTGTAACAACACGCGAACTGGAAGAAATGTTCCCGGATAACACACCAAAGGAACGTGAGTATTACATCGCTCAGGCAAAAGGAGCTGTCTGCATTATGCAGATCGGTGATAAACTGGAATGTGGTGAGCCACATGATGGTCGTGCACCGGACTACGATGACTGGGCATTAAACGCAGACATCGTTGTATACTATCCGGTTCTCGATATTGCACTGGAGCTTTCCTCTATGGGTATTCGTGTAGATGAAATATCTTTAAAAGAGCAGCTTGACAAAGCAGGCTGCCCGGAACGTGCAGAACTTCCGTTCCAAAAAGCAATTCTGGAGAAAAAACTTCCATACACTATGGGCGGCGGTATCGGTCAGTCCCGTATCTGTATGTTCTTCCTGCGAAAAGCACATATCGGAGAAGTACAGTGTTCTCTGTGGCCGGAAGAAATGGAAGCTGAACTGAAAACAGCTGGTATTCAGTTACTTTAGTTTTTTGTAACGAACAGGCTGGAACAGAACTCCGGGAAGATACGGATTCTGTTTCCGGCTTATTTTATCTCAGTTGATGTCAGCTTTCGCTGACCAGAATCACGCACCAAGTCTCACATGCGTTCGACTTG
>ERZ894223.1371-NODE-1371-length-16477-cov-5.349592_pt1 | contig 16477 bp, 9 predicted proteins | sample MGYA00380293_ERZ894223 | MGnify/ENA primary metagenome ERZ894223 (study PRJEB32331, sample SAMN06328445) | human gut metagenome | biome: human gut microbiome; feature: stool | host: Homo sapiens | collected 2014-11-05 ...
CATCAAGGATGTCCTACACAATCTCCAGAGTAGCAACTTCCTGCGTCCTTTCATCCGAATCGGATGTGTCGAGTCTCTGCTCAGAACCATCGGTCCCCGCTTTTTCAAGACCTTGTTGGATCAGAATTGCCGCATAACGGTGCATTGCGGTACCTCTGACATTCTGTACCAGAAACTTCTTCTGGACGAACTAGACGTGATCATAGCCACTGGCCAATTCCGTTCCTCCGATCATCTAGATCAACGCACTCTTTTCCTAGAACCCCATGTCATTCTTCTTCCAGAAGCCGTCGCCAAACGTCGACAGGCGTGGCAATGGGAGGATCTTCAGTATTGCGGCATCCCTTTGATCCGTTATACAAGCAATACCGCTTCAGGGCTACAGACGGAGATGGTTCTCGCTCAGGCGCATCTTGATCTTCCCACTACCTTTGCGGTCGACGACAATTTAACCGTCTTCTCTCTAGTCAATGCAGGATTTGGCTGGTCTCTGACTCAGCCGCTGGCTTTATTAGGTGCCCGTGACTTCATCGCCTCTTGCAAAATTCTTCAAGCTCCGCACCCGTGCCCGCCGCGCGAGCTGTTGCTAGCAAGAAAGAAAAGCACGCCGCTCAGCCTCATGGAAACGGTCGGATCGGCTTGCCATCAGTGCATAAAAGAAGATGTCCTCCCGCTTATTCGCTCCACAATGCCGTGGACTTCGGAGGAACTGTTTTTGAACGATCTCTGAACCAGATGAAAGAACAGAGGGCCTTCGTTTCCGAAGGCCCTCTGTTTTCAAAGGATCAGACCTCTATTAAAGGACAACCTGAGCAATGGCAAAACCGATTGCAACGCTCGAACAAGTCGTGATCAGACCTGGGATCAGATAACTGTGGTTGATGACGTACTTGCCGATGTGAGTCGTGCCCGTGGAGTCAAATGCACAGCCAGCAACGATCGTAGCGTAAGTCGGGATGATATAGAGGCAGCCAGTAGCGGGCCAGGAGGCCACCAGAGCGATCGGGGAAAGACCGAGGGCAATGGCAAGCGGATACAGCAGTCGCGTCGTAGCAGCCTGAGAGAGCACCACCGAAGCGACGCACATCAGACCGACTGCAAAGGTCCAGGGATGATCCTGCACGAATGCCTGCGTCATGGCCTTGATGTCGGGCAAATAGGCCGTGATGAGCGTGTCACCCATCCATGCGAGACCGAAGATGCAAATCACACCCGTCATACCAGCCTGGAACACCGAGCTCTTGGCCACTTCGTCAATATTGGGCTTGCAAAGGAGCGAGACGACGCCTGCAACCACAAGCATGATGATCTCGATGATATGCGTCATGGAGAGCGTCACAAGCTTGCCTTCGACCATGAAGGTCGGGCGCAGAGAGGGGATCGTACCGAAGAGCACGATCAAAACAGCACCGAGCACGAAGATCGCGACGGAAAGCTTGGCACCCTTCTTCGGCACAAAGGCAACCTTTTCACGAGACTCGCTCGCCTTGATGACGCCGGCAGCCAGACGACGCTGGTACACAGGATCCTTGTCGAGCTCAACGCCACGCTTGCAGACGGAAAGCGCGCCGAGGAAGCAGCCGATGAGCGTGGCGGGGACGCAGACCAGCATGATCTGACCCATGCTGACGCCGAGCGGGCTGAGAAGAGCAACCAGAGCAGCCATGGCGGCGGAAACCGGACTAGCCGTAATGGCCTGCTGAGAAGCTACGACGGAAATACTCATCGGCCTTTCAGGACGAACGCCCGTTTCGCGAGCCACTTCGGCGATCACAGGGAGAAGGGCAAAGGCAATGTTGCCCGTACCAGCCATGAACGTGAAGAGATAGCACACCATCGGCGCCAGGAACGTGATGTACTTCGGGTTCGAACGCAGGATCTTTTCCGCGACGGACACCAAGTAATCCATGCCACCTGCGACCTGAAGGACGCTGGCTACGACGATCACAGCCGTGATGATGAGCATCACGTCAATCGGCGGAGCGGAGGGAGCAAGACCAAAAACAAAGACGAGGAAGGCAAGGCCGAGACCGCCAGCGATACCGAGGAAGATGCCGCCCAATCGAGCGCCAAGCGCCAATGCGGCCAGGACAACTAAAAGTTCCAACCAGAACATGAGGGGTCTCCTTAGTCGAACGATTCGGAGATGAGAAAAAGCCGGCTGAGGCGGGGGTCAAAGAGTCTCAGCCGGCCGGTAAGGCGGGGTAATGCCTATTAGGCTTGCTGGTGCTTCAGCAGCCCCTTCATTTCGCGTTCCTTCATGATGAAGCCCATGAAGGCGAGCATCGTCATGGCGCCGAGACGCGGGGTGATGCCAGTCGGGTCATACTGGGGCGCGACTTCAACCAGGTCGAAGCCGACGACGTTGCCCATCTTGGCGATGCCTTCGAGAACGTCGGTTTCGAAGACATAGTTGAGACCGCCGGGCGACGGAGAACCAACACCAGGGGCGGTGTTCATGTCATAGCCGTCAATGTCGATCGTGACGTAGTAGTTCTTGGCCTTCGGGATCATCTTGAGCACTTCCTGAGCACCCATTTCAAGAGCCTTGCGGGCCGGGATCACGACGGAGCCATAGTCATAGGCCGCCTGGAAGTCTTCTCGGGTATTGGAACCGAGGCCGCGCATGCCGATCTGGCACATCTTGGTGAAGTGCGGCATCTGGGAAACCATGCGCATAGGGCTACCGTTCGTATTGATGCGCATGCCGAAGTCGAGATGCGCGTCAAACTGAACAATGCAAAGGTCCTCGTACATGTCGAGAGCGCGGGCGATCGGGATGGTCACCGAGTGGTCGCCACCCATCATGACGGGCAGGGCGCCCTTCGAGATGATCTTGCGGACGGCTTCTTCAACGTTGTCGAACGTATTGCGGTATTCCATCGGGTCCATGTCAACGTCACCGCCGTCAACGATCTTGACCGGAGCAGCAAGATACTGTTCCAGACGTTCGGGATCCCAGAAGCCCGCGTCGCCGCGGCCATAGTGGCAGGAAACTTCACGAATGCGACGAGGACCGAACTTGGCGCCAGAAAGATAGGGGGCGCCCATGTCATACGGAATACCCATCACGCAAACGTCGGCGTCGTCCAGAGCGTCCAGATCCGTGCAAATCGGATACTTGGCAAAACTGGCGATGCCAGTGATCGGAAGATTGTGAATTTTTTCAGGCATAGCTTTCTCCTTTTTCGTGCGGTAAGAGAGGTGAACCGCTCGAAGTTAAGGAAATCTTATTTTTCGAAGGGGAAAGCTACAAAAACCAACAGTTTTCCTAACTATTACTATTAGCTATGTTAATGGTCGGAACTTTGTCAAGTCTCGGCGCAAAAGAACTCCTCCTTGGGATTACATTCTATTAGGTCTCAGTATCCAATCATGCGATAGCGTTCACATGCGTGCGCTTTGGTGCGGAGTTCTGGCATTTCCGCCTGTCAAGCCCTATTTCAAGACCCATGGGGCAACGTAAGAGAACGATGCTTTCGACGAGTCGCAAGAGCGTCCGCGTCCTATCGTAGGACTGGAATCGCTAATGGTTGGGAGAAAACGCGATGTAGGTCTTGGTCCCGCTTTTGGTGAGGATCCCATCAACCTCGCGGATTGGAGAAGGGCGGACTGTTGTGACAGGAAGGGGGAGTCTTTTCGTTGGGGGGCCAGAGTGTTGAGAAGCGAGGGCCACTCGAAGGTAACGGTGTGGAAAGACTGCAGGGGGATTCATGGAATGTGAACAGCACCCTGAGCATTCTCTTCCACCCCCATGTTGAGCGTCTTACCCCATAGGGAGCTTACCAATCAGGTGTACTCGGAAATAGTGGGGGTGCCTTCTCTGGTGGATCCTATTAGCACGAGCGCCGAACGCTGCTTTCGCTCGGTCGCCTTCTTTCGTCATCTGGAGACCTCTTAGCGTTTACAATATAAAGAGTTAACCCGCGCTTATCCGGAAGATATGCACAGGTAAAATGAAGCCACCTCTTGAGTTTACAAAGGCGAGCCGAGAAAAGCCGCGGCTCATATGTCGAGAAGATGTCCGTAAACGGCAAGCATTCCAATTTATAAAACTATGGCAAAAACAAATAAATCTATCGAACCTAATATCGCAGATTTAGCCAATGGCTGGCTTAAATCTTATGGGCTAGATTACAAATTAGAACAAGAAAGCTTAAATTCTGAAATCGATAAAGCACTAGATAACTATTTCTCTAAAAGCGGTGGTTCTGGTGGCAATAGGCCTGATGCGAAATTACTACTGCAAGACAAAGAACTTAATTATTGGGCAATTCTTATCGAGTACAAAGGTTACAAGGATAAGCTTGTCAAGCTAGATTCAGCTGGGAATGTTGACAATCTGACGCCACAGAAAGCCCCTAATTTTAAGAACATCAATTCTTACGCTGTTAATGGGGCAGTGCACTATGCCAACGCTCTACTGCACCATACAAGCTACACAGATATCATTGCCATCGGCATGACTGGCTATCGAGACGAGTTTGGAAATATTCAGCACCAAATTGGTGTTTATTATGTTTCCAAGAAAAACTTTGGTGTTGGTCAGAAAGTTGACGAATACACAGACTTTTCATTTTTGTCCCCCGAGCAGTTCAACAAGTTCATTGAAAAAGTCAAAAGTCTCAGCCTGTCAGCTGATGAACTCGAAAAGCTCAGAGAAAAGCGAGAACAAGAGATTACAACGAGCTTAACAAAGCTCAACAATGACATTTATCAAAATGAAAAAGGATTGACAGAAAATGACCGCGTTTACTTGGTTGCCTCTTCAATCATAGCCACACTCGGAATTCCTGGAAAAGTCAGGCCTTTGGAAAAGGAAGATTTGAAGTCCTCCGTTGAACAAGGGGATACCGATGGGGATGTTATTATAAGAAAAATCAAGTCTTTTTTGAAAGAAAAGCAACTCCCCGAAAACAAAAGAGACCTTATTGTCAGAAGTTTACAGAATACGTTAACTAGTGACAATATGAATAAAGTTACCAATGGCGAAACGCGATTAAAGCGTGTATTCAACAAGATCGTTGATGATCTTGGAATATATTACAAAATTGGTCTAACGACAGACTTCACTGGTAAGTTATTCAATGAAATGTATGGTTGGCTTGGCTTTTCCCAAGACAAGCTCAATGACGTTGTTCTAACTCCTTCTTATGTTGCGACTCTTTTGGTAAAACTGGCGCGTGTTAATCGCGACTCTTACGTTTGGGACTTTGCTACTGGTTCAGGTGGTCTACTGGTAGCTGCAATGCACGAGATGTTGAACGACGCCAAAGAGCATTATCATTCTCCTGCCGAACTCACCAATAAAGAAGCTCACATCAAAGCACAACAACTTCTTGGCATTGAAGTTCTTCCCAGTGTTTATATGTTGGCTATTCTCAACATGATCTTGATGGGAGACGGCTGTTCCAACATTCTCAATAAGGACTCTCTTACCGAATTTGACGGCAAGTATGGGTTCGGCAAAACAGGAGAAGATTTCCCTGCTGATGCTTTTGTTCTAAATCCTCCCTACTCCGCCAAGGGTAACGGAATGATCTTTGTCGAAAAAGCTTTGTCTCAAATGAAAAAAGGCTATGCGGCGATCATTATTCAAAACTCTGCTGGATCAGGAAAGGCTACAGAATTCAATAAACGAATTCTGAAAAAGAATACGTTACTTGCCAGCATCAAGATGCCGCTCGATCTTTTCATTGGCAAATCTAATGTTCAAACTAATATCTATGTTTTCAGAGTTGCAGAAGCGCATAAACAAGATGACATTGTTAAATTTATTGACTTCTCTAATGATGGTTACACGCGAACGAACCGCAAAAAGGCTAGCGTAAATCTTAAAGATACCGATCACGCCAAAGAACGATATGAAGAACTGGTGAATGTTGTTCGATACGGCAAAGGGAAGTTAAAGTACATTTCGGACAAAGATTATTACGAAGGAACAATCGATCCCGAAAATGGCGCTGACTGGAATCAGTCAGCGCCAGTGGATACCAAACCAACGCTCCCGGACTTTAAAAAAACGGTGAGTGACTATTTGGCTTGGGAAGTCTCCAACTTGTTAAGAAACGCAAGCGGAGGCGATTCATTGGGAAAATAACATCCCCACTTAACAAAAAGCTTGAACAGGTTAAGTGGGGAGAGTTTAAATTAGGAGACTTATTTGAGAAATGCGCTATAGGATTGAAGGAAAACTTTGATAAGCAACGCGATATCTCAACCCAAATGGATCGAGAGTTTAATTTGCCATTAGTCAACGCGAAGCATGGCAATAATGGTGTTATGTATTATGGACGTGAGAATGAATGGGATTCTGTCTCCATGTCCATTGATATCGTCAACGATGGCGCCATTTCTACTGGAGATGTTTATCCTCAGCCACAAAAAACAGGGGTTTTATACAACGCCTATCTAATCAAAGCAAAGTCTTGTAAGGTCAACAACTCAAAACTTTTGATGTTTTTATCTACCGCAATCGGCAAAGCGATTAAGCATCTTTATGGTTATGAGAAAAAGGCTAGTTGGGAACGGGTTAAAAATAATTCTATTTTCTTGCCTATACTAACCAACGGAGATATTGACTTTGCTTTTATGGAAAATTGCGTAGCAGAGCTGGAAGCAGAACGCGTAGCAGAGCTGGAAGCAGAACGCGTAGCAGAGCTGGAAGCCTATTTGACTGCCAGTGGATTTAAGGACTATGAACTAACGCCAAAAGAAATTGAGTCATTGCGAAATATCAGCACATTGAACTTCAAAGAGTTTAATCTTGAACGTTTGTTTGGTAAATCAACACGTGGTAAACGTTTGAAGAGTTCTGACAGAGTACAAGGGAATTTGCCCTTTGTTACGGCTGGTGAATTCAATGAGGGAATATCTGACTTTATTGGCAACAATGTCCAGATTTTCTCAAAAAACACAACAACGATTGATATGTTTGGTTCTGCAAAATACAGAAACTATTCATATGGAGCTGATGATCATATTGCAGTTGTTCATACAGAAAATTTAGAGCAAAACGCAGCTATTTTTGTGACGGCCGCTATCCATAAATCATCTCATAATGGTCAGTTCAATTATGGACGAAATTTTTACGCGAAAGACGCAGATGCTTTAAACATTATGCTTCCATTCATAGATGATAAGCCTGATTTCGACGCAATGGGAACACTCATTTCCGCAGTAAAAAAGCTTGTCATTAAAGATGTTGCTGAATATGCAAACAACAAAATAGAAGCCACAAAGCAGGTTATTGCTAATAATTAATATATTTTTCTAAACACCACGCCCCATTTTTTCAAACCAGAAAAATGGGGCATTTTTTACTCAAAATTTCGGACTGTTTGGCGATATGCCCACCATTCAAGCCTGCAGCTTCGGGCTAATGTTCATTTCGGTCCCGATTTAGTCAAATGGTTGGATCTGGCGTTCTGAAAATTTTCGTCAACACCGCCATCGCCACATGCCAGGTCCCCTTCATCTCATCCCATCGAAGACCTGGTTGGCTGAAGTTCCAAAGCAGCACTTCCTCTCTTCTGGGACACTCCGCATTCGTCTCGAGAAGCTCGCCTCGTTCATCGACGACAACGACAAGAACCCCTTCCGGGAACTTGTCCGCAATACTTCTGTCCACCGTGACAGCTTGTGCGGCAATCGGATGTGTCATGAATCCCAAGGAGGAATTCATAAAGCGGGCATCGACCTTGAGCTTGGCGTTGCCGACCATCCTGAGGACTTCGGTCTGCACGTCGAACTTTGAGAAGTTGATCTTGCGGGTTCTGGACGGCGCCAGATCCCAACAGCGCTGCTCGAGGGCGTAGCGTATCGACCACAGCACGGGGAATGCGCCGAGGCCATCAAGTGCGACTGCCCGCCATTTCTTTACACGTTTATGGGAATCCGCAAAGACAAGAATGCCTTTTGGTAAAGAATTGTTCCAATAACGGAGATTGTCCCAAGGCTTGTCGATCGTATAGTACGGATATTTAATTTTCTCAAATTCAAATGGATATTCGCCCTTCAGGATTTCTGCTTGATAAGGATTGACTTTCTTGACGGGGTTTAATTCCACCTCTCCCGCGTTTTCTCTAAAAGTAGCCAATGCTTTTTTGAGATATGCCTTTTCATCAGGCTTTAACCAAAACAGAATGCGCTTGAAACCTTCGGCCTCCCTGCGCTTGGTGAAGTTAAGCTGGCGAAGTCTGTTTTTTTCGGACATAACGAGTGTGTAAGGCGTTAGTAATAACGCCATTCTACTCGATCCAAGGCTGTAACAGTGCAAAACTCGTGCTTTTCCGAACCGACGGAATTCCGTTGGATCGCCTGTCGCACAACCCTGAAGGCGTTATCACTAACGATCATAGGCGCAAACCAAGGCCCTCTTTCTCTGCCGTTTGAGCATCTGACCTATCCTGACGCCCTCAATCTCATCATCGGGTCCCCTCTGGTGAGGAGGGTCTCCTCCCCTCTGCCGTTATCACTAACGCCTGCCCTCCTCTTCGAGGCACGCAAGGGTTCTGGATGTGTGCGAAAATATCTGATGGAAATTGTCATTACCATCTAATATCGTATTTTGTCTATGAGTCCGCCAATGCCTAGTGTTGCTGTCTATGACGTGTCCGATCCTCACCACAACGAGGGCAATGCCTTCGGGCTCGATGCCTCGCACCCGAAAGACACCTTCAATCCGGCACAAGCCTACGTCCTCACCCTCGGCGCCGGGCAGTCACGCAACAAGGTCGTCCGGGTTCTCAACGCTATTGCCAAAGAGTTCGGTCACGCTTCACTCAACGAATGCCCCTGGGAGAAGATGAACTACGACGCCGTACTCGCCTTCCGTGTTCGGCAAATGGAAAAGGGGCTCTCGCCTTCAACGGTGAACCTTCAGATCTGCACGCTTCGCATGGTCGCCAAGCAAGCATGGCTCAAAGGCATGATGTCCATCGAAACCTACTCCGCCATTCGAGAAGTCAAGTCGGTGCGAGGTAGCCGCGTTTCAAAAGGCCGTGCACTCAACACGCGTGAAACGGGAAAACTCATCGCAGCCTCAGAACTGAAAGGAACGTCCATCGGCGTCCGCGACGCCGCTATCATCGCTTTGGCCGTTGGCTGCGGAATGCGCCGAGCTGAGATTGCCACGCTCAAGCTCTCCGACATCAATCATGAGACGAGGATCATCACGATTCTGGGGAAGGGCAACAAACAGAGAAAGGTTGCGCCCTCGAACGACGCGTGGGAGCGTCTGAAGGACTGGCTTTCGCTTCGAGGAGAGGAGGGGTGCGAAAACGTCTTCGTCGCCGTGAAGAAGGGCGACAACATCCAGCCCTACTGGGCCATCACAGCCAGCGCCATCTATCAGTTGCTGCGTACACGAGCCGACGAGTCCAAGGTGTCATCGTTCACGCCGCATGATCTGCGCCGCACCTTTGCGACGCGGCTTCTGGAGTCCGGCGCCGACATCAACACCGTCCGTCAGGCTATGGGACACGCTTCGATCATTACGACGCAGCGCTACGACAAGCGTGATGAGCACTTGGTGGAAGAGGCGACGAGGAAGGTCGCGCTTTGAGAAAAGCAAGCCCACTATCGCCCCTACAAGACCAGAGCCTCAAGTAGGCAGGATGGCTTTTTTCCTGATGAGCTCGTCGAAGAGTTCCGTCACCTGTTTCGGAATGGGACCGTTGCAGATCATCACACCGAGTTCGATGTTGCGCGAAATGGCGGCGGCAGTCACATTCGCACTCGTGATGAATGCGAATTGGCTATCGGCACAGACGAACTTTGCATGCATGGCGCGAATTTTCTCTAGGTCAGGGCGATAGAAGGTGGCGTTTGGGATGATCGATCGTAACAGCGCCTCACTGCTGTGGGGTCCATGAATGGTGCCGCCGCTCGCCTGTGCGGGCTCAAGGAGAACCTCGATATGCACGCCTCGAGCAGCCGCTTCTTTGAGAGCGTCAAGAATCGACCGTACCTTGTAGACGACATACGATGCCAGAATGAGACGGTTGCTCGCGTTGCCAATGACAGTGAGATACGCCGCCTCCGAATCGGTCCGACTGTTGGTATTGTCCCAGGGGCGTGTAGCGACAAGGCTTGAGCGCATCTGCGCATATGCACGAGTGAGCGTTGCCACGGTGAGGAGCGTGTTGCCGAGGTCAACGCCGGAGATCGCGCTCGCATCCCTCCAAGCGTCGCACATTTCGCGGAGTAAGTCGGAGCGGATGCGATTGCCAACCACAAGCGCAAAGCGTTCGGGCGTGTAGATGTTGCCTTGACCGAGTTTTCGCGACAAAGCCTCAAGCTTATCCGGGTGGATTTTCGACGCGGATTTCGCGAGGCGCTCGACCAACATGGGAGGGAGTGTTGCCATGCCGTTCCACCTTCCCCGTTCAATCGAAGAATGCGCAGTCGGAGCCGATCAGCGTTTCTGTGAGCAGTGCGCGATCAAGGAGGATATTCCCGATTTCGCATGACGTCTCCGAGACGTAACAGCACGCATGACACGCTGCGAGATGCACGTCAAGCGACACCGCGTCGGCAACGGTGGGGTTGTAGTCTGAACAGAGCGGATCGGATGAGCAGATGCGCATCGCCTTGATGCCTTCCGTGAGCAATGTATTGAGATTCTCCGGTTTGCCAAGTTCCACGAGACCGCCCAATGTGCCGTCAGAGTCGGAAGAAGCCGTGTAGAGGAGCACGCCAGCCATGGGTTCCTGATCCGACGCCGTAGACGCATAGATGCGTTCTCGGATGCTCGCTGCACTGTAACCGCAAGCCAGCGAGAGTTCACGAATCATGGCGTGAGCAAAGGTGTGAAGCAGCACATAACGAATGCCCGGGAAGCCCTCCGGCGAGCGATTGCGCGCTTTACGCCAATCTACGTAGGCCGTGTGGATCATCTCCTCGCGCAGGCGCACGGCAGGACGTTTTTCCCACTCGTTGAGGGCTTCTTCATTGAATCGGATGAAAATGCCTTCACCGCGGATCTCAACGGCTGGAATCCAGAGAGGCTTTTCTGGCGTAAGGGGAACGACTTCGGGGGCGTAATCCGGGTCTTCAACCATGTTATCTTCTGCTTGAAGACGAGTGAAACCGACAAGCGCTCGGACTTCGCGCAAACGACGAACGAGAACAACGCGCTCAAGCAAATGGGCGAAGGCTTCAGGGCATGCCGTTTCCTCTGCTTCGAAGGAGAGTTCGCGAAATGGTAGCTGCTTTGACGTCAGTGCGCGCCATTCGGGCAACTTGATGCCCGTGCTTTCCGGAACGTCGGGCTTTTCATCCTTGAGATGCTCTTCAAACTTGACTGGGTCGCTTTCGCAGGGGCCATAAAACTGTTGAACGGCTTCCCAGACTTGTTCGTAGGGTAATCCTACGTTTTCCGGACGCAAGAGTTCGTAGCGTTTTTTCTTCCGAACGATCTTTTCGAACTCGCTGAGATCGGTGAAATCGTCCGTGTCATCAACAAGCGAGTCGGCACACGCCACGATGGCCTGCGTCAATTTATCAACAGGTGTAGTCGGCGCATTCAGGGTGGGCAGCGAAAGTGCCGACAAGACCTTTGAGAACCATACGTTCGTAGCACCGAGCAAGATGGGCTTGAGCTTGCCGTCGCACGAAGAATTGGTCGTCTGTTGTCCGAAATGTGGATGTCGACCGGGGCATCTGAGATGATTTAGCGCTCCTGGTCGGAAAGCTTCGGCCATGCTCTTCGATTTTTTTGGGTTGCAAGCACAAGAAACGCGCAGATTTTCGGTCTGTAAAGACGCGCCGACTTCAAAAAAACTTAACGGCTGGCGGCACGATGTAGAACCATCGTGCACGAACTCGCGCCACGGGAAATCCGAAAGATGTCCGTGTTCGCAAGCCACGAGAAAGCGAGCGGGAACGGCCCGCTGATTTCGTTTTTTGCCGGTCGATTTGCTTTTTGGACAGGATTCGTGCTCTACGCGCAAGTTGCTGGGGGCGGCTCCCTTCAATGTGAAGCTTGAGCCTTGGTCGATCGAGCCGAGCGCACCGCAGGCGCGACAGCGGTAGTATCTCGGAAAGAGCGATACCGGCATGCCCTCCTTGTCGGCGGTTGTGGAACCCAAAATGTCGCTGGCAATGGGAGGGACTCGCAATTCGTCAACCTGTCGTCCAAGCAAACGCCGAACTTGACCGAGCAAGCGCGGCTCAAGGATGGATTCGTGATATTGGGACCAGTTCGGGAGTTTGTCCCACTCCTGCAATCCCAAGGCGATGACCGAGATGTTCTGGAGGTCGATGAGCGAACCCGGCCCGTAAGACCAGATGATTTGACTCGGGCGAACGTCCCCGGCCACCGGCTTGTTATTCGAATTGGTGGAGGCCATTACTTCGGATCTCCTTTCTGGATTTGGGAATCTGCACTCCCGGCATTGTTGGTCGTGGTGGATGCGGAGGTGTTGGATTTCGCCGCAAAGGTGCTGTTGGGCACGCAGGCGGCGTCAAGGTCAAGCACCAGATTGACATTGGGCTCAACTTCACGCATCGAATTGGGTACTTTCCAAGCGAAACGATCCTTCGGCGTCAGTGAGGCTGAAATCAGCGCACTGGGACGTTCCTTTTTGCCTGTATAACTCAAATCGGCGTCCGGTTGGTGAGCGCGTTGGTCCCAGTTGATCCACCAAGTATCGGTGCGACTTTCGACATCATCGGCGCAAGTTTGATCGTCGGTAATCTTCCACGCACGCCCCGAGAACGTCACGCTATTGACACCGTATTTCGATCTGTCGAAATTTTTGGCATCGCCTTCCGCCGCGAGTTCATCGTGTTTCATGCGCATGACGCTCACGATGACGGCAGAAAGACCGCGGTCAAGTGCGCGTGAGGAGAACGGTGTCACCGACTGAGCTTCGACGTGTTTGTAGAACGTGGCGTGGTAGTGCTCGAAGGTTTCATAGTGCGAAAGATCGCGCGCGCGACTCCAACCGAAGGCGGTACAAACAAGACCGGGCGAAGAGCGCCCGACACGACTCGTCGCCTGAATGTATTCGGCAGTGTTTTTGGGTTGACCGTTTACCGCCATCAACCCCAGGCGAGGTACGTCGACGCCGACCGAAAGCATGTTGGTTGCAAGCACGATGTCCGGAGAGCTTGCTTGCTTAGAATCCTTTGAGTGCGGGAGTCCGATTTCCTCCAAGCATTTGGGAATTTCAGAATTTTTCTTTCTAGACGTGAGTTCAGTCACCGCCGCAAGGAGCCGTCTGTTTTTTAAGCCGGGACGATACGTGCGATTGCTTTTATTGGGCTGCACCTCAACGCGCATAACGCGAGTGCGCACGTCGTCGTCGGCAAGACGACGCATGCCGCCGAGTTCTCGCAAAGCACTGAAGTACCCGACAAGCGTCATATACGGGTCGGCCAGTTGGCCAAAGCGCTGATAGGCATCCTCTGCGGCAGTGAGCAACGTCACGTAAGTGCGGATCAAAACGGGCGGCTTGGAGGAACCCGGAGAGCAGATCCCAAGATAGAGGCGCCCGGGCTTTTCCTCGATCGGACGCTGCACGGCAAAGAAGTTGTCTTCGATATTGAGACCGCTCGGAGGGAAGATCTGCATGTCGCGATAGAAGACACCGAACATTTGCTTGCCGGCGCGACGAACCGTCGCCGTGGACGCCACGATCTTGGGGTGAATGCGAAGCTTTTCTCCGTTCTTGACGTAATCCCAAGAGCACAGATCGTCAATGGCTGTTTCATAGAGCCCGACCATCGTGCCAAGCGGCCCGCTGATCAGATGGAATTCGTCCTGAATGATCAGATCGGGCGGGCGGATTGGGTTGATGTCTCGAATAGTCACGGCCGGAAGTTTATCGGTTGCCGCATGCGACTTCCCGCAGTCGCAGTCGGGGAGCACCAAACCGTGACGAGGACACTCTCTGGAAGCAAGGCCAAAGAGCGTGCGAACGGCGCCGTTCATGGGCATTTGTGCAAACTTGTCCACCGTGGCGATCAACATTGAGGGCGGGCGACGGTAGATTTCCTCGTCGACCAACAGAAGCGGAAGGCCTTCGGAGTGATTGAGCTCGCCGAAATCGCAATCGATGTTCGGGCAGCGGATATGCGTCTTAAGCTCATCTGTGTCAACCGTCACGTCTCGACCGATTGTGAGAGGTGTGCCGCACCACGGACAACGAGCCACCTGGAAAGCAGGATCGTCGGCATTGACACCTTTGCTTCCACCGGGTTTGCGAGCGTCATTGACCATTGCGGCCGCGCGTTCCGTTTCGTTGGGCGTGACATTGCCTCCCACCCAGATCCCAATCGTGAAGGGAGAGGTCCCCCACGTGGCCGGATCTTCTTGGCGCATGGTTTCCATTGCACAGATCAGCGTGGACGCGCGCTGGAACTGTTGCATGGTGAGCAGTCGAAGCGTATAGCGCATGATTACCGTGAGACCGCGCGACGAATCGTATCCACTCATCGGAGGTTGCAGTCGACGAACGGCCATCGCAAAAGCGGCCGCACCGAGATAGGCTTCCGTCTTGCCGCCGCCGGTGGGGAACCACAGCAGATCGGCCGTGCCGCACTCATCCGTGCGCTGCTCATGCGTCGGGTTTGCAAGACTCGGAATGAGGAGCAGGAAGAACGCAAGCTGGAACGGGCGCCAGGAATGATTCCGAACGACTCCCATCAGGGCATCAATCTCAGCATCTAAATCGGTATTGGCATCCGGCCCGGAGGGATGCTTTTGCATGAAGATCGAGCGCACGCGTTGACGGGCCATTGCCAGGTTGGCAAACCCGAACGACTTGAGCGCAAGATCATCGGTTTCAAGCGTGTGAATGCCTTCGTTCAGGCGTTCGCACGCCATCCTGCATTTTTCGATTTCGATGAGCGCGGTCGATTCAATCTCAGGTTCTCGCGCGATGACGTTGCGCAGTTCTTCAATCCACGCGGCATAGTCGTCTGCGAGCACCTTGAGCGTTCGGATCAGTTCGGCGCGTTTTTCCGGCACGGAAAGCTTGGCAAGCTGCACCATGTCGAGCGCCCCGCTGCGCACCAATTGCTGCATGGCAGGACGGTCGGACGGGTTGAGGCCAGGCGTTTCGGTCGCCGCGACTTCGTATTTCGGAATCAAACGGGTTTCCACTCGCACGGCGCGAGTGGGATCTTGCTCGTCGACAACGGCGTGCACGCTAACGGCGTGACCGGTTGCGAACTCAACTCGGCGACGGTAAAGCATGTCGAGCGTCTTGAGTTCGTCATCCTTGTCGTCGTGAAGCTTATCGGCTTGATCACGTCCGATGAAGACGCTTTTTCCCTCAAGGCCTTCAACTTGAAGGTGAGGTTGAAAAATCCACGTATCGACGGGAGGCTTCTTGGCCTTGCCGCTGTAGACGGTGCCGTTGACGAGGAAGACCGTTACCAAGCGCACGCCGTTGTGGTTGCGCACGACAACCTGAAGCTCTACCTCGCCGTCCCGCGGATCCAACAAGGTATAGCGACGTTTGCCGGTCGTAAGCGTGATGGTTTTCACCCCTTCGTGGGGATCACGCTTGTAGACGTTGATCTTTCGAGCCTTAGCGAGCTCATCGCCTGCAGAAGGCGTCTCAGCAGACCTGATGTCTTCGCGAGACTCTTCACTTTCCGCATCTTCAATAGTGGACTTGGTGTAGCGCCCCCACTCGGCCGTCACTTTCAAGGTGTCAATATCCTCATTCACCATGAAAGAAAGACCGATCGACGAGGGCCAGAGGCTCTGTTTAGAGCTTGGCTTCAGCTCATCTTCATCAGCGCTTGAACTTGAGGCCTCACCCTCATCCGCGAGGAGAGCGTGCGGTTGTTCGGCTTCAGCATGAACACGCGACAGCTTTGGCGGGAGGCAGCCCACCAGATAGCGCTCTGTCACGCTGGTGTCGTAAACCCACTCTGCGGGCCCCTCTGCGGGCCCCGCCATTTCGTCTTCGAAAGCGGCGACTATCATGTCGCGAATGTAGCATTGGACCGTTTCAGCTTTTTGACCGGCAAAAGGCGTGTCAGTCGGCATTGCGAGCACGCGTGGGATTTCTGCGGCAAAGACAGGATCGGAATGCAAGCTCGGATCGGCTTCGACAATCGCATCGCCTGTGAAGGAGACGCCATGATGGTGGTTCAACCACAGCACCGCCCATTCCTCCTTCATCGGCATGCGTCGATCAAGCAGGATTTCCGTTTCGTGCAAACGGATCCGACAACGAGCCACGCGGGCAACTTCTGCTGGCGTCCCATCAGTCGAAAGGTACAACAGGTCGCCTTCGCCAATCCGGGGCATCATCAAATACGGTACCCGACAAATCAGCTTGAACGCGTGATCCTCAACATTCGATCCGAGCTTAACATTCCAATAACGAGTCACTTCGCTTCCTTTTTGTCAGAGGGTTGGTTTTGCTCTTCCCAATACTGGTGATTCAGCTTGATCAGTCTATCCAGAATATCCTCACGAAGTTCCTTGGTCAACATGTATCGAGGCCCGATC
>ERZ894223.1376-NODE-1376-length-16422-cov-22.009837_pt1 | contig 16422 bp, 17 predicted proteins | sample MGYA00380293_ERZ894223 | MGnify/ENA primary metagenome ERZ894223 (study PRJEB32331, sample SAMN06328445) | human gut metagenome | biome: human gut microbiome; feature: stool | host: Homo sapiens | collected 2014-11-05 ...
GCTGATGAAATATATTCAAGCCCTGTAAAATCCAATACAAGTTCCTGAGTATTGAGCAACTCTTTCTCGGCAAAAGTATCCAATTCAGGTGCAGTTGCTGTATCTAATCTCCCGGTCAAAAATACTGTATCTTTTGTTCCTTCATTTTTCTTTTCAATTTTCAGACTCATTTTCTCTCTCCTTTTTCAGATAATGTCAAATTTCTGTTCTGTCAGCATCTTCTGCCTCCATCTGTATATTCACTCTATCCACCCTGATATCTGCAAATTGCTCCATTACTGAACAACTCCCATATTTATCATATTCATTGTAACATAAACAGGAGATGAATGCATCATCTCCTGTCTATTATTTACCTGTATTTTGTGGAATTGATTACTGTTCACTCCGTTCACAGCAACACGCTTCGCAAAGTATGTCTCGGGACTTTGGCATAGGCAACCTGTCAGTTCTGCTATTTATTTTTATTCTTTACTTCTTCCCACGCCTCATCATCAAATTTCTGTTTCTTAAAGTAATAGATTCTGTCTTCGTCTGTAATCTCGCGGATTACTTTACATGGATTTCCAGCTGCGATCGTATTATCCGGGATATCTTTGGATACTACACTTCCTGCACCGATCACTACATTACTTCCAACGGTAACACCCGGAAGAATCACTGTATTTCCGCCGATCCATACATTATCTCCCACTGTTACAGGAATTCCGTATTCATATCCTGAATTACGGCTGTCCGGATGAACCGGATGACCCGCTGTATAAATGGAGACATTTGGCGCAATCTGAACATTTTTTCCACATGTTACTTTTCCCACATCAAGGATTGTCAGATTATAATTGGAATAGAAATTCTCACCTACTTCAATGTTCCAGCCATAGTCACAGTGGAATGGTGCTTCCACCCAGACATTTTCGCCTGTTTTTCCAAAAATATTCTTGATCATCTGAGGCGCTTCCTTACTCTGTCTGGATGGCGGCAGCTGATTAAAATCATAGATTTTCTGCTTGCATGCCTTTCTGTCTTCCTCCAGACCATCTAGCCATGCCTTATATGGAAGTCCGCTTAACATTCTTTCTCTCTGATTCATTGTTGTATCTCCCTTATTTTATATTTTTTATAAAAATCATTTCAGCCCAAACGCCGCCATCTCCGCCTGTACATTGCGACAGCCTGTAAATGTCTATAAAACTGAACTCACTATTAATAAATAGTATAATCCCCAAAACAGTTTCTGTAAATATTATCAACCGAAAAAAGGAGACTGCCGCATATTCATGCAGACAGTCTCCCGGTATTTCTTATCTTATCTATTCTGTTATACTAATGCAGCACCTAAAGCTTTGCAAGCATCTGTAGCTTCATCATCTGGCTCTTCCTGGCAGATCACGCTGTCGCATACAAGATTTGCACCTGCTTCTTTACAGGACTCTTCCCAGTTACGCATCCATTCGCCGTCTCCCCATCCATAAGAACCAAACAGAGCGATGTTCTTGCCTTTCAGGGCATCTTTGCATCCGTCAAACATTGGCTCGAATTCTGTATCTTCGAGAACTTCATCTCCCATTGCAGGGCATCCGAAGGCGATTGCATCATATTCAGCAACTTTAGAACCGTCAAAATCCTCACAGGTATGAAGAACAGCTTCGCCGCCTTTTTCCCTGATTCCGTCTGCAACTGCGTTTGCCATTGCTTCTGTGTTTCCTGTGCTGCTCCAATATACAACTGCTACTTTACTCATGATTAAAATCCTCCTTAAATTTGCTCTGCCTTTTTCTTTGCCGCAAAGCCATGATTTATATTATAATAAAAAGTCATACGGCTTTTCTATTATACTGATTCTTAAACGAACTCTCCATCCCTGCTATATTACTGTATATAGCTTCTTCCTTACGCTGCCACCGTCAGCTGACGTACACTTCTTCCCTGATTCCAGAGACGTACATACACGCTGGTACATTTCTTAAATCTGGCAAAAGCCTTTATTGCCTCACATTCATTGCAATAAACCTTCCAACAACCTACACATTTACAGTTCTGCCCTGCATTCTTGATAAACCCGATCACATCTCCCAGCGGATATCCCAGAAACAATCCGATTTCATGAGGAAAATCTTCTCTCTGGGCCAGGCGGCTTCTCAGTCTCTCAAGTGCATATGCAGGATCTGTACTCTCATACCCATACTTCTTTATGAAATTCGCAACACCAGGTTTCTTCAGATCTCTTTCAAGGCTTGAGAACCGGCAGACATAAATCAGCGCCTTTTTCTCACTCCTGCGAAGTACTGTGAGGGAAACGCCTTTTTCTCTTACACATTCATTAAAGCCTTCTACGCTTTTCCATAATTCTTCCTCAGATTCATATTTATATGTAAAAAGATTTCCGGTTTTAATAGATGCTAATGTAGGTGAACAATGTTCGATCACAGATTTCTCCAACATGTTATGATCCCTTTCTCAATGGCAAAATATTAGTTAGGACATGCTAACTATCTATCAAAAAATAAAGCTTTACGAAACATTTTATTGCTTTTGTTTGCTGCAAAGCTTGAATTACTGCTGTAAAAAGACCTTCAACAGATCGTTCAGCAGTTCGAGTTATTTATGTCTAACTTCATAACTTAATATATACTATCTCTGGTATTCTGTCAAGTTAATTTTGTATAATTTTTTTTAGTTGTTTATTGTAAAATTAAAGCGTAATAAGAAATGAGCGAAAAACAGTTCACACGTGTGAACTGGAAAACAAGAGAGGATAGGCGAAAATATTATGATGTACAATGAATTTTTGGAAAAAACAGAAATGTCCAAGTTCTATATTTCGTGGAGTGAATATACAGAAATGATAGAACCAATTTATATGAACAGCACATGCAACAAAGCGGATTTTATTAATGAATTTCTGGATGTGTTCAACAGAATTGTGAACCCAACTATTGAAAACTTCATTCACTATTTACCACTTAAGGAAAAAGAAGCTTTTGTTTTTAGCAATCCGAATAGTAGTGAATTTCAAAAAATAAAGTCAAAAATTAGCGCTGTAGATGTGCAGGCAAGGAAACTTGCATATCAGACACTAGATTTGATGTTCCAAAAATATTGATTAAAATTCCCCTCAGTTCATACGTGTGAACTGAGGGAAAAGGATAAATGTTCAAACGGTGCAAGACTATAAACAAAGAGAGGACAGGCGAAAAGATGTTTACAGCGTGGGTCTTAGATTCCGCAGGGGATGCGGTAAAACAGTTTGATGACTGCATGAATATTTCCGTATACACGGAAAACCAGATGCAGGAACAGTTCCCAGAAATCATTGATGCAATTGGTTTTTGTAGTGATTACGTCGCAATCATTGATTCACAGGGACGGCACTTTTACCCGTTATACATCTATAGCGTAAATATCGGGTAATATGAATTTATTGACATTAGTTAGAATCTTTTTGATTTTGGGAAGTATCTGTTATATGCTCACAATTTTAGCTTTCATCAAACGGCACTTACCCAAAGTCCAGATAAAAGAGAAAAAAGCAGGGGGAAAAGAAGATGGGCGAGATTCAGAAGAATGATAAACAGTTAAGCATGAACTTTTCATCAGAATCTGTAGGAAACACAGAAAAGGAAGAGAAGAAAGAAGTTACTGCCATAACAGAAGAACTTGAAAAAGCCGAAGTTCCTGTTTTCGGTAAACGTGACACAACATCATATAACAAGCTGAAAAATAACATTGAAAAAGGATTCACAAAAGCAAGTGCCGCATATGTAGATATAGCGTGTGCGCTCTGGCAGATTCACCACAATGAATATTACCGCATTGACAATTATAAGAACATTGCTGAATTTGCCCTTGATGCTTTCGAGATCAAAAAAACAGCAACCCACAACTACATCCGTGTGGTTGAGAAGTTCGGAAACATTGCAGACGGTAAAGCCACAGGCTTGCAGGATGCCTACAAGGGCTTCAAGTGTTCACAGCTTGTCAATATGCTCTCCTTTACCCCTGAGCAGATTGAAGCGGTTCAACCCGATTGGTCAGTGCGCAAGATTATAGAGTTTGGCAAACAGCCCCTTGCAATCGAGAGCGAAGAAACAGAGGATTCACAGGAAATCATTGATTCCGAAGCTACAGACGTAGAGGACATGGAAGAATCCGAAGCTATGAACTCCCCAGAAGTTGAAACTGGCAGGGTTCCGCTCAAGATGTGTAACAGCTTTGAAGAACTTTTAAGCTGTCGTGAGCAGGCGGAAAACGTTTACAACGATATGAAAAATGATAATCATTTCAAGAATAAAAAAATCCGCTATGTATTAGAACTTATCTACGAATAAGGTAACTGCGGAGATATAAGAAAGAGAGGATAAAACAATATGACAATTTACACAACAATGGACAAAGCAGTAAAAGTTATCAGCAAAACAGCAACCCCTTACGCCGTAGACGGCAATGCAGGAATTACTTACAGACTCGTTATCATGGATGGTGACGATGTGGAAAAAGTAAAGGTTGTTGACGAAAACACCTACAATAAATTCGAGAAAGGCAAAGACTACATCCTTACGGGACAGGTTAATATCAATAACGCCCGTTGCGGAGAGTGGAAAGTCAATGGTTTCGTCAAGTTATAATTGGTATTCAGTTCACACGTGTGAACTTGGATATATAGGGGGTGGGGTTTCGCCTATCCCCCGCCCTCAAAATGGAGAAATGAAAAATGGCAGAGTTTACAGATACGGCAAATGCCGTTGACAATACAGGCTTTTCCGATTCCCTAGGGGATGCGACAACTTCCACCCCTCAGGGGATCCCAGATTCTACAGCCACAGCAAACACGGGGGATTCTTCCCCCGCTCCACCTGATACGACAGGTACAGACACAGTTACAACGGGTGATACTGCAACCCCTACGGATTCCACGCAGGATTCCACAGGGGATGCAGTACCAACCCCCACTCCAGAAGAGCAGGACATCTACACCCTGTTACAACAGTTACATACTGAACAGCAGGAGTATCAGACGCAGGTCTTAGAAACTGCCCAGACTCTTACAGAGCAGGCAAAGAACACGCTTTCGTGTCTGGTGTTAACAATTGTTCTAATCGGCTTCTTGTCTGGTCTGGTACTTGCCCGTTCCGTCTGGCGTAAATTTTAATAAAGTTCCACAGCCACAGCAGTTCACACGTGTGAACTACTTTGCACAGAGACAAGGAAACTAGGCTTGTATGTTTCACTTCCAATAGCCTACCCTATGCCGTAGGGCGAGACAAAGAAACTTTATTATTTGCATCATGGAATAGTATTTTAAGTGGGAAAATGGCGGTATACCGTAAAATAACAATGAGAGCCGATTGAGGGTTCGAACCCCTCCTATTCCATATATAGCAGTTCACACGTGTGAACTGAAAAGGAAAAACAATGCAGATTGATTTCATACGTTTACAAGAGGTATTAAGATGGCTTTATCTGGCATTATTTGTACTGTGTTCACTGATTCTTCTACACCTTTACAGGTGACAGAATCCCCCGTTATTTCAGACGGTGTGACGCAGGTTACAACTTTGGCTGCTGATTTCGCAAGCCAATATATGAATATGGATTTTATCACAGAGATTCTTATAACCTATGCTAAGGCTTTCGCTTTAGGTTTTGCGTTCTTGACTCTGTTAATCCTAGCTACTTATGGTGTGTTTAAAGCTCTTAGCTTTATTCATATATATTAAAAATTTAATAGGAGGGAAACACTATGGAAAGTATTACCACAGCTTTTACTACAGCAGTCGCTACAATTAAAACTGACACAATCTCCATGATTGAAGCCGCACTTCCGGCAGGTCTTACAATTGCAGGAATCATGATTGCTGTCAAACTTGGCATTAACTTCTTTAGAAGTATCGCCAACTAAGTGTCTTTCAGACTCTTTATATTAACTACAGTTCACACGTGTGAACTGTAGTTACTCCTTAACAAAGGTTCAACAATAATAAATAAACCGAAATAGTTAGATTCTACGAGTTTTCGTGTAAAATCACTAACCCAAATCTAAAACGGGCTATTCTTTCGACATTCCGTCCCCCTGACTGGGAATGTCTCCCCCTTGTCAAGTGTTTTACTCTTTTCCACGGTTTTTGTGGAAAAGGAAGAAAACACTTTACAAGGTTCAATAAAAGAAGAATGTATAAGAGAGGGGCTTAGCAGTCTTTACTGTTAAGCCCCTCTTGACTACAAGGGTTTTTATGTTTTTGGTTTTGGCTTTGCTCCCCTCTCCCATTCAGTTCACACGTGTGAACTACTTCCCACAGAGACAAGGAAACTAAGCTTGTACGTTGCACTTCCAATAGCCTGCCCTATGCCGTAGGGCGAGACAAAGAAGCTAAAGCCCCCTCTTTCTGGGAGTCGGGCATAAAGAGGGGGTTTGGGGGAGAATGAAGGAATGGTACCCAAAGCAAAACCAAAACCCAAACCATAAAGAAATACAGAACCATGATAATTGAATAAGTATTAAAGCCCTGTCTTGATATATTATGTAATATACTATATAATATAGTTGGAAGTAATTATTATGAATAGATAAAAGAAAAAGGGGGTTTATCATGTGGAAAGATATAAAAGAAATATTGTTTGATTTTCTAAAAGGGTTTCGTTGGTATTTACTGTTTATTCCTTTTTTTATTATTCTTTTTATTTTAAGTAAGTTCAATCTTACGTTTGGAATGGTTACGGTTTTACTTGCTTTATTATTCCTTTTGTTTGTTCCTTTTATTTTCGCATTTGGAACTATACTTTCTTTTATCTTTAATACTGACGAACGGGAGTGTAAAAAACATAAAAGGAAAAAATTGAGAAAAAAATAGTTGTTTATTTACAGAGGGCTTCGGCTCTCTTTTTTATTGTTTGAAAAGGATGTGATTTGTTGAAAAAGTTTATTAGTGTTTTCCTCTGTACAGTTATTTTTACTGTTAATGTAATATTTATGCCATATGCAACAACTGTTTATGCTTCAGACCTTGCAGGTAATGTTGTTAAATCCATTTCTTTCGATAATGTTGTTAAAATGGTGAAGTCCTTATATAAAGTGGGTTATAACGTTGCTACTACTGGCTCTGGTGATGGTGCCGCTTCTTCAAAAGCCCTTGATAGTATCTGGGGTGAAGATTCCGCAGTTAATAAATGGTTGCAAACTAAATTATTTCCTTTTATGGATGCAAGCGGCAATATTGACCTCACCAACCCCGATAGCCCTATCACCTACGACAAAGACAAACAACTCGTGGAGTTCAATCCTACTTTCACTACTGAATTAAACCAACAATTGCAAGACAATATCCACGTCTTAGATGGTTACTATCTTTTTGAACCTGCAAACTCTAATAAGAGTGCGCTTGTTCCTAAAATTAAAGCTAACTTTATTAAATATTACTCCGACAAATCTATAAAGTCGTACGTGCAGTCGAGTACTTTTAATACAGATTTAGCGTATAAATTTGAAAATTATGCTTGTGTTGTTTTTAATCCTGTTTATATTTCAAAAAATAATTTTGACTGGTGCTTCCCTTATTTTGTGCGAAAATCCTCTAGTGGTTTTGATACTTCTCTTTTCTTATATTTGTCTGGTGGTTATCTTATGCAATATAACAAAAATACAGATAAAAGTGATAAAACCGAGTTACTAAAATATAAAATAGATGAACTTGACGGAAAATTATATTCTTATACTGGTTATTCTGATAAATATGTTTTAGATTTGATTAAAAGTTCCATGCCTTATGCGTATGGTTCTCCTTTCCGTATTTTTTACTCATTGCAAGATGTAAAAAATTATCTAAATAAAGGCAGAATCTACGTTCCACAACTCCCGTCTGGTGGTTTTAAAATCAATATTAAATATATTAACAATAGTGTGAATTATCCAGATGTTAAGGTTAATCTGGATAGCCTTGTAGGAAAAGTTGAAGCGGATGTGCAAGCGAACTTGGATTTAGCTTTAAAAAACTATTTAGACCACTTAGCCGACTTCACAGACGGTGGTGGCGGCACAACCAACCCAACCCCAACCCCAAGCGGCGGCGGCTCTGGTGGTGACTTTGGAGACGGCACTACACCAACACCAAAACCAGATTTCACGGACGGTTCTCTAACCGACACAAACACCCTGTTACAAAAGATACTGGACAAACTCACAGAGTTTAGCGCAAATCACGACAAACTAGCCAAAACCATAACCGACTACATAGAGAAAAATAACGGCAAACTAGAGGAAATCTTAATAGCCATACAAGCACTATCAGACGGCAAAACCGAGACAGAACAAAACGGCTGTAAATACGATTTCACCGCCCTATCAAAATATTTAACAGACCTCTGGAATAATTCAGATAAAAAGTTTGACGAAATGGTGAAGCTACTGGAAGAAAACAACAAATATCAACAAAAGCTTGTAGATTCTCTAAACGAAATTAAAGCCCTGCTTATAGCTGATACTGTAATGGACTTCTTTAAAGACCGTTCACAGGAGACAGCAGAAAAAGCAAAAGACAAGTTCCCCACATCAATTCCGTGGGATATATCCTTAGTCTTAAACTCAATGTCAGCAGAACCAAAAAACCCGAAGTTTTCGCTACCTATTAAAATTGAGTCTTTCAAAATCAACGAAACCATAGATATAGACTTATCAACAGACGAATGGGAAAAACTAGCCAAAACATGCCGTTACATTCTATCAGTAACATTTATACTTTTCCTTATCCACCTATCAAGGAAACTTTTTTCAAGTGGGGGTGATGATTAAATGACAGGTGAACTTATCAAATCTGCAATCGGGATATTTTTCGATATACTGGACGTACTTATAAGTATACTTCCCTCAGCCCCGTTTCGTGTCATGCTTTCACAGCTTGCCGACTCTTCTGGCATGGATGTTTTAGGTTACGTCAACTATTTCATACCGTTTAAATTCTGTGCCACCTGCATGAACGCATGGTTAGCCTGCGTACTTGCCTACTATGTATACAAGTATCTCAGACAGGCAATCACAGATTACAGAAGTAAACACAACTTCTAGTTCATATGTATGAACCCAGTTCACACGTGTGAACTAATTGTGTCACTTTTACACACAATTCACAGGATCATATTTCTTACATTCTGACAATTCAAGGCAGTTCACACGTGTGAACTGCCCCACACAAACTACAAAAGGGGGACAACACACATGATTTATTTTTATTCTGGCAGACCCGGCTCTGGTAAATCCTTACATTGTGCAAAAATGATTGACCAATACCACAAAAAAGGAAAACACGTAATCTGTAACTTTGAGGTAAACGAAAATTTCTGGAAAAAGAAACACTGTAAAAAGAACAAACACACAGGTGAAACTGGCATCATTCAAGAACTTAACAACGACCAGTTAACCATTGACTTCCTTATGGATTTCGCAAATAAAAACCACGAACGAAACGCCCGTGGACAGATAAAGGAAAAACAAACACTACTTATTATAGATGAATGCCAAACCATGTTTAATTCCCGTTCATGGAATCAAAAGGGACGTTCTGAGTGGGTTATATTCTTCACCCAACACAGGAAATTTGGTTATACTGTCATTTTAGTATCACAACACAAAGACCTCATAGACAAACAGATACGCCACATTTTCCAACACGACTACGAACACAGAAACGTAAAGAACTTCAAGCTTTTCGGGTGGATTCTCGCTCTCCTCTGTGGCGGCAATCTCTTTTTCATTCCCGTTAAATCTATGGATACAGGAAAGAAAGACCACACGGAAATAATGTTTGCATCTAAGAAATATTATAAACTCTATGATAGTTATAAAATTTTCGATACAAAAACACTAAAGCAACTGTAACGTCCATGTTCTGCGTGCTGTCTGCGGAGCCTTGGGGATTAAGGGGACCCCAAGCAAGCGGATGGCAAAGCAGATCATGGACGGTACGTCACATTTAGGTGGTGTTGCTATACTTGACAATAGCAACACTTTTCAGTCAGGGGAAAATAAAAATGAACTACAACGTAAAAACTATTGAATATGTTGACTCTATACAAATCAGGACGTATAAACGCCCTGTCACTGTAAAGAACAAAATCAGAACACAAAAACCAAAACAGACAAATACAGCCCGTACCCATGCACAGGTACAACACAGCATTCAATCATCAGTAAACAGAACAGTAAACCAGATATATGCAATCGCAAGGGCTAACAAATGGGATTATTTTATTACCCTTACAATAGACCCAAAGAAACTGAACAATACCGATTTTAACCTTGTATCTGAAAAACTGAACATCTGGACAAACAATCTAAAAAAACGCTACGCCCCAGATTTAAAGTATATCCTTGTCCCAGAACTTCACAAGGACCAATCAAAATGGCACTTTCACGGACTCTTTGCAGACATTGGACAAATGCCCCTTGCATTTTCCGGTAAGACCTGCATTGGAAAATTTGTCTACGACTACGCAAAAAAACCTTATGCAACAAAAATATTTAATCTTCCCTTATGGAAATACGGATTCTCTACAGCAACAAAAATAAACGACTTAAGCAAAGCAAGTTCTTACATAACTAAATACATTACAAAAGATATATCCCACATCTTACAAAACCAACACAGATATTTAGCAAGTCAGAACGCCGACCGTCCAATTGAAAAGGTTTATAATGTCGATTATGACGAACTTGCAAAAATCTATAGTAAGTATTTATCTGATGTAAGTTATATTACAGATGTAAAAGTACCTTTAGCAAATCAGGAAATATTATACATGGAATTTAACAAGACCGTTAAACCATCAGAAACAATTATCAATTACAAGCTTTTTGAACCCAAGCAGGAACAAAAAGAAAAAATCGATTTTGAAAAGGAAATACAGGAATCCAAAAAACGTCTGCAAGAGGATGCAGAACGAATCAGGAAAACTGTACACTTTAGTGATAAAAAGCTTTCGGCAAAAGAACATCTGCAACAGCTTCGAGCCTTAAAGAAAATGATTACAGAGAATCCCGAACTCAAGAAACTTTATTCCGATATAAACATAGATTTTCAGATATTAAAAACCAAAAAACAAATGTACGACGAAATGGAGAAAAACGAACATGAACAAACTGGATTACCTGCTGATGGATTTATCCCTGTTTCTGAAAGTCCATTTTCTTAAATTTCTTTATTATTTTATGTTCCGTGACTGTAAACAATGCAAGTCTTTCTGTCTCACTTGTAAACAGTTTGACGAATGCATGAAATCAGTAAAACAGACATACAAATTAAAACACCCAAAAGAAAATGAACACAGTCAGCAATAACAAATCAGACCAAAACAGTATACTTAGTTCACACGTGTGAACTGAATATCAACGGGAAACACAGCACAACAACAAACTAAGAAAATAAATTAAAAAATCCCTGTCAATGATTGAGAATCAACAACGCCTGTCATTGACAGGGATTTTTTAATTTATTATCATCCCCCAGTTAAAGGGGGAAAGTACCACATGAGAAAATATTTTAAGGAATACGAACGCTATCAATTAGAACTCTTACTAAATCAGAAAACACCAGTAAAAGAAATCGCAAAGATATTAAACCGTTCACTTACAACTATCTACAGAGAAATAAAACTAGGCACAGTTGAACTAATAGATTCAAACCTAAAACCATACAAGAAATACTGCGCTGACAGAGGACAGCAGATACAGGATGAACGCTCTCATAACAAGGGAAAAGACCTCAAAATAGGAAATGATCTCGAACTAATCAAGTTCTTAGAATCCATGATTCTGGAAAAGAAATACAGTCCTGTGGCAATCCTTGCGCACATTCAAAAGAACAACCTCGAATTTAAAACAAAAGTATGCTTCAAAACAATCTATAATTATGTCCATAGTGGCTTACTTCTAAACGTAACAGCAAGCAATCTCCCCATGCCACGCAAAAAGAAAGAAAAATCTACAGAAAAGAAACGCAACGCAAGAAACCATAACCACACTTCCATAGAAACAAGACCCAAAGAAATCTATGAACGCTTAGAGTACGGTCACTGGGAACTTGATACAGTAGAATCTGGAAAAGGTGACAAGACTTGCCTTTTTGTATTCACAGAACGCAAAACAAGAGAAGAACTAATCTTCAAGGCAGATGGCAAAAATCAAGCTTGCCTTATAAAAATCTTAGACCGCTTAGAGCGCAATCTTTCAGCCCCAGTATTCAGAGATACATTTAAAACGATAACCTGTGACAATGGTGTGGAGTTTCTGGATATGGACGCAATGGAGAAAAGTTACTATAACAAAGTAATGAAAAGAACAAAAATATATTACTGCCATCCATACAACGCCTGTGAACGTGGCTCAAACGAGAACGCCAACAAGTTAATCCGTCGTTGGATTCCAAAAGGCTCTCACATAAGCACTTTCACAGACCAATATATAAGAGATATCCAAGACTGGATAAACAATTATCCTCGGAAACTTTTTAACTACTTATCCTCATACGAGTACAAAAAACTGTATGAGACTATCCCCACACAGCAATAACAATTTAAGCTTGTACGTTACACGTCCAATAGCCTGCCCCATGCCGTAGGGCGGGACAAAGAAACTTTTATCAGTTCACACGTGTGAACTGTTACCAGTCCAATAACTAAACACAGCAACAAGAAATCAGGGATACTCACACAGGTATCTCCGTTTAGCATACCCAGAAATAAGCGGTTCCGACCTTTGGGGGCGTGATTTAATAAGTGCGCTTCACCTATTATTAAATCGTGCCCCCATTGGAAGGAACCGCCACCCACACATTGAACAAATTAACCAATAAATCATTTATATTTTTGTGCAATAGGTAAAATTGCAATTATTTTCCGCTTTCCTATTGCAATTTACAATAATTTTTTTTAGTAACTGCCTTTTTTAACCGCATCAAGTAAGTCCCCGGGGTCGGTTGCAAAAAACAATAAGCAATGGGTAGGGACTTGCTTGTATCAGGAGGAGTGACAACTCCTTCTGATACACTGTGAAACAGTTATTCGATGTAGCGCCGCCTAGCAAAGCGGATGATTTTATCCGCTTGACCATAAAATCTCATCCTTCTATACAGATCGCACTTCCAACTCCATCTTCTGTCCGTTTCTTTGTTACTATGATCTTCTTATCAATACGTTCTTTCAGCTCTGCTACATGGGAAACAATCCCCACCAGTCTGCTTCCCTGACTGAGATCCTTCAATGCGCGGATTGCCTGATCAAGGGCATCTTCATCCAGAGATCCGAAACCTTCATCCACAAACATGGTATCAAGCTGGATTCCGCCGGAGCTTGACTGAATTTCATCAGAAAGTCCCAGTGCCAGAGACAGAGATGCCTGAAATGTTTCTCCGCCTGATAAGGTCTTGACACTTCGAACAGTTCCATTGTAATGGTCTACTACATCCAGTTCCAGACCGGTTTTCCCCACCCTGCTCTTGTTTTCTTTTCTGCGAACTAACTCGTACTGACCGCTGCTCATGGTCATCAGACGGATATTGGCACGCGCAAGAATACGGTCAAAGTACTGCATCTGGATGTAAGTTTCCAGCATGATCCTTGCCTTACCTGTAATCGTACCATTGGCAGTGTCTGAGAGAGATTTCATCCACTTCCAACGGGTTTCCGTTTTCAGAAGTTCTGTCTGCTGTCTGCGGATTTTTTCATACATGTCACTGTTGATTTCCAGGCGGGCATGGACCTCATCACGATTTTCTGAAAGTGATTTCTTTTGCTGTGCAAAGTTTTCTTTCTGAGCATTCAGTTCCTCAGCTGAAATACTTATGGATTCTTTTAACTGTTCTGTCAGAGATGCAATTACCGAATCCAGTTCTGTCATTCTCTTTTCTAATACTTCTCTCGCTTCTGTTACTGTTTTATAATGTATTTCAAGCTTCTTTTGTTCCTCAGTCTTAAGCTGGATCTGAGACAGGATTTCTTCCTTTGTCCTTTCACCCAGCTCTTTTTCCATATTCTCTCTCTGCTTCTGCAGCTGCTCATATCTGGATTTCTCTGCTGCTGTCTGCTGCTGATTCTGATTGATCTGGTCTGTGATCGTTGTGAGTTCTGTCTGAGTCTTACCAATCTGCATCTCCAGAAGTTTTCTCTGTTCCAGAAGTGCTGTCAGATCCTTTTGTTTCTGTCCCAGAATATTTTGCTGCTGTTTCAGCCATTCTGCTGCTCTCTTTCCCTGCAGCAAAGCCTGTGATACATTACAGATTTCCTTTTGATACACTATTTCACCGCTGTAATCCTGTGACAGTTCCGGATCAGTTTTCATTCTCTGTCTTATATCTTCTTCATGGATCCATGTCAGTACAGGTTCGTCCAATTGATTCTGCAGCTGTTCCTGAATACTTTCCAGCTGGCTCTTCCTCTTTTCAAGACTGATCTGTAATTTCTGAAATTCTTTTGCATGTTGTTCTGACTGTGTGATGAACTCTTCCTTTTTCTTCAGTAAATCCTGATGAACTTTTTTCTGTTTTTTGATTTCTTCCAATCCTGTCTGTACACTGCTTTCCTGATTTTTTACAAATAAACATAATTCATGATCAGGAAGTTCCTTTCGAAGTATCTCTTGTGTCTCCTCTTCTGGCAGAAACTGCGCTATATAACCTTTAACCCCTTCTGTCAGTTCTTCCCTGCAGCGCTGCATCAGTCCTGCTGCCTCTCCTGCCTGCACACTTGCGTCAGATGCCGCTTTTTCCGTAGCTTCTGTTAACTTTTTCTGTTTTTTCAGTTGTTCTTCTGTGGGAACTTCCTTCGGAGTCTGCGTAAGCTTTGGATGATGAACAGAACCACATACCGGACACGGCATTCCATCCTGAAGTCCTGCTGCCAATATCCCCGCCTGCCCATCCAGATAAGCCTGTTCCATTTTGTTCAGGATTTCTTTTATTTCTGTCCGTTTCTGAGAAGCGGTCAGATAAGCCTTCTTTTTGCTTTCTGCTTTCTTTTCCAGATCCTGATACCGTTTCTGCTGATCTTCTATTTTCTGTATCTGCTGCAAACGTACGACCAGGCTGTTCTCTTTGATTTCCAGATTCCCACCGGAAACAATTTTCTCTTCCAGATCAGTCAAATCCTTTTTTATCTGTTTCGCAAATTGTTCTTCCTGTTCAGACTGTATTTTCAGTTCACTGATTTTTGTCTGAAGAAACTCAAGATTTCCGCAGTTCTTATAAACCCCTGCATAAAGATTATCTATTTTCTCTTTCCGGAAATCTGTTTCTGCTTTTTCTTTCTCTGCACTGTCTGTTGTCTGATATTCTTTTTGTTTTTCTTCAAGAACAATTTTCTTTTCTTTCTGACGATTCTGCAGTGCAATACTGTCTGTTTCCAATTTTTCAATCTGTTTTGAGACATTTTCTATTTCTCTGAGCAGATTTTCCAGCTTTGTATAACGCTCCAGATTCTCTTTTTCTTTCTGTATAGAAAGCATCAGGCCTTGAATCTCCTCCGGCTCCTTTGCTCCATTTTCTGCATCTTTTTGTGCCTGTTCCAACTGCGGAAGCAGTACTTCTTTCTCTTGCAGAAACTGTTCCTTCCTGGTCTTTGCCTCTGCTTCTTTATGAGCCTTTCCCAAAAGCTGATTTACTTTTTCCAGTTCTGTATCATTCTCTTTGATCTGCTTATTCAAATTTTTCAGCGTCTCTTTATCTGCCTTCAGAAACTGCTCCAGGATTTCCAGACCTTCTTCCAGATTTCCTTCAAAGCCATTCTTCTCCATCAATAACCACTGTTGTCCCAACTGGTCTTCTGTAGAATATCTGACCTGTTCCGTATACTGGCGGATACTTCTCAGCAGCTCTTTATACGCCTTGTCCAGACCGCCGGCCTCGAATTTTAATTTTTCCTGAATTACCTTGTAAATATCCGTATGGAAAAGCTTTCTGAAAATATTACTGCGTTCCTCTGTATCAGCCAGCAACAATTTTCTGAAATCTCCCTGCGCGATCATGGCAATCTGCGTAAACTGCCTCATATCCAGTCCGATCAGCTCAGTAACCGCCTGGTTCACTTCCTTTAGCTTTGTCACAGGAGCTCTTCCATCAGAAAAAGTAAGCAACGCCTCCCCCTTCTGGGTAGTCATTCCGGTGCCTCTGGTCTTTGGACGCTCATAATCCGGGCTTCGTTTCACCGTATACACTGCATCTTTATATTCAAAAATATATTCCGCATATGTAGGTGTTTCCGGTTTTGCATACTTGCTTCTAAGCATGGATGCCTCTCGGACTCCTCCGCTTGTCTCCCCGTACAATGCAAATGTAATCCCATCAAAGATCGTGGTTTTTCCTGCACCCGTATCTCCTGTCACCAGAAAAAGGCCCTGTCCTCCAAGCTGTGTAAAATCGATCACAGTCTCATCCGCATATGGACCAA
>ERZ894223.1377-NODE-1377-length-16405-cov-6.932294_pt1 | contig 16405 bp, 10 predicted proteins | sample MGYA00380293_ERZ894223 | MGnify/ENA primary metagenome ERZ894223 (study PRJEB32331, sample SAMN06328445) | human gut metagenome | biome: human gut microbiome; feature: stool | host: Homo sapiens | collected 2014-11-05 ...
TTGTTAAACCTTCCAGTTGAGGGACTGAAAAAAATAACAATTCCATTGCCTGACTTAAAAAGTCAGAAGATAATTGCAGATAAATATTATGCCAAGATAAATGAAATAAAAGAATTGAAATACAAATTGGAAAAGGCAACAGCAGAATTAGAACATATTTATACGGAGGAAAAATAAATGGACGAAAATAATAAATTTGATGTAGTTGGAACTAATATAGCAGAGAAAGCGACAATGATCTGGAATGTAGCAGATATGCTCCGTGGTCCATTTAAACCGCATGAATATGGATTAGTAATTTTACCAATGACAGTAGTAAAAAGATTTCATGATTGTTTATTGCTGACACATAAAGCCGTATTAGAACAATATGAAAAGGTGAAAAACTTTGCTGTTATTGATGGATTTCTGACAAAAGCTTCCGGTTATCAGTTCTATAATATCAGCAAATATACATTTGAATCTTTATTGGCTGATCCGGAAAATATCGAAGCAAATTTTCGAGATTATCTGAATGGATTTTCAGCAAACGTTCAGGATGTACTGGCAAAGTTTGATTTTGATAACATTATTCGCAGAATGGTAGAAAGTAATACCTTGTATCTTGTCATAAAAGAATTTAATTCGCAAAAAGGATATCTGGGACCAGATAAGATCAGTGCAGTAGACTGTGGGTATATTTTTGAAGATCTGGTAAAACGATTTTCAGAATCTTTTGGCGAAGAGGCAGGAGCGCATTTTACCAGCAGAGATATCATCTACTTAATGACAGATTTACTTTTATCAGATGCAGATTTGAGCAAAGGTGGAAATGTAACAGTGTATGATATGGCGATGGGAACATCTCAGATGCTTAGCTGTATGGAAGAAAGAATACAGGAGTTAAACACTGAGATTGGAGTTACCTGCTTTGGACAGGAATTTAATCCTTCTACATTTGCAATTGCAAAGGCAGATATGATGATTCGTGGGGGTGATCCGAACAATATGAGATTTGGAGATACCTTATCTGAAGACCAGTTTAGCGGATATCAGTTTCAGTATATTATTTCAAATCCGCCTTTCGGAATTGACTGGAAAAGAGAAAAAGCAGCAGTAGAGGCAGAGGCAAAAAAAGGTGAATTGGGAAGATTTGCACCTGGACTTCCGAAAATATCGGATGGACAGCAACTATTTGTATTAAATGGACTTTCCAAGCTGGCTCCAAATGGAAAAATGGCGATTATTCAGAATGGCTCACCATTATTTTCGGGAGATGCTGGAAGCGGACCATCAGAGATTAGAAGATATATTCTGGAAAATGACTGGTTGGATGCGATTGTACAGCTAAGTACAGATATGTTTATGAATACCGGTATCAGCACTTATATTTGGATCTGTTCTAAAGATAAACCAGTACACAGAGCGGGAAAAGTACAGCTGATTGATGCTTCGCATTGTTTTGAAGCAAGAAGAAAGAGTATCGGAACGAAAAGAAATGATATTACTGACAAATGTCGTGATCTGATTGTAAAAGCATATGGTGCATTTGAAAATGGGACTGTATATGGCGAGAAAGATGGTATTTACTGTCAGAGTAAGATTTTTAATACAGAGGAATTTGGGTATCAGAAGATTGTAGTAGAACAGCCGAAGAAAGATGAAAATGGTGAAATCATATTAAAGAAGGGAAAACCGGTAGCAAACGCATCCCTGCGTGATACGGAGAATATACCGCTGTCAGAAGATGTTGAGGAATATTTCAAGAGAGAAGTATTACCATATGCACCAGAAGCATGGATAGATAAAAAGAAAACGAAAAAGGGCTATGAAATTCCAATGACAAGGTACTTCTACGAATATCAGGCACCGGAACCAGTGGAAGAAATTGCGGTACGCTTACATGAATTGGAACTGGATATTCAGAACAGTTTAGATGCTTTGTTTGGGGAGGAATGATATGAGTAGAGAGATGAAAGATTCAGGGGTTGAATGGTTGGGAGAAATTCCTAAAGGATGGAATGTAAAAAAAGGAAAGGCATTATATAGTATAACAACTGGTAAATTGGATGCTAATGCAGAAGAACCAACGGGAATATATCCTTTTTTTACATGTTCTATGTTTCCGAAAAAAATAAATCAGTATGCATTCGATTGTGAAGCATTGTTGGTAGCAGGTAATGGAGTGGTAGGTTTTACTCAATATTACAAAGGAAAATTTAATGCATACCAGAGAACTTATGTTTTGAGTGATTTTCACAACATATATCCTTTGTTTTTGAAATATTATGTGTCAAATAATTTGAAAAGAGAAGTAGAGCAAAGCTCAGTTGGATCAGTGATTCAATTTATCAAATTAGGAGATTTGCAAAACTTCAATATTGCGTTTCCGGAATATAAAGAACAAGAAAAAATCACAGAGTATTTGGAAATGAAATGCCAAAAGATAGATCATATTATAGAAAAAACAAAAAGTTCCATAGTAGAATATAAAAAATTTAAGCAATCAATAATAACACAAGCGGTAACTAAAGGAATTGTACCAGAGAGATTAATGAAAGAGTGTGACATTAATTGGATAGGAAAAATCCCACAAGATTGGAAAGTACAAAGAGGAAAAAACTTGTTTATAGAAATAAATGAGCGTTCTACAACTGGAGAAGAGGAGCTGTTAACGGTATCCCATATAACAGGTGTGACGCCAAGAAAAAATAAAAATGTAAATATGTTTATGTCAGAATCTTTGGTTGATTACAAAATATGCCATGAAGGAGATATTGCTGCCAATACAATGTGGATGTGGCAAGGAGCGATAGGTGTATCAAAATATTATGGAGTAATAAGTCCTTCATATAATACATATAGACAAAAATCAGATACATATGATGCTGACTATCTTGAGTATTTGTTACGTATTCCACCATTAGTGGCTACATATGCAGCATATTCTACTGGAATAACTGCGTCAAGACTTCGATTATACCCACAGGGATTTTTTTCAATATTATTTCCAGTTCCACCTAGAAAAGAACAACAGGAAATTGCAGTATATTTAAATAAAAAAATACCGCAAATTAATCGGTTGATTATAAAAAAAGAGAAATTTGTTGATGAATTGAAAAGTTATAAAAGATCCCTGATTTACGAATATGTCACAGGAAAAAAGGAGGTGCCAGAACCTTGAGTATAGATGTTACAACAGAGAAACGTTTTGAGGCAGACATTGAAGAATTTTTTCTGTCACCGGCAGGTGGATACACTTATAATAGCGATGGGTATGATCCGCAGCTTGGCGTTTATAAAGATTCTCTATTGAGATTTATTCAGAGAACGCAACCGAAAGAGTGGAAACGTTTTTTATTGCAGAATAAAGTGGATCCAGAACGCAAATTTTGTCTTGCTTTCAACAATGCTTGTGATATGGACGGACTTATTTCTGTATTGCGACATGGATTTAAACATAGAGGCATTCCATTCAAAGTATGTTATTTTAAACCAGAATCCGGTTTAAACCAAACAGCGGAAGCACTATACGAAAAGAATGAAATTACCTGCAATAGACAGTGGTTTTATTCCAGTGATACACATAATTCTGTTGATATGGTTCTGTCGGTAAATGGGATTCCGGTATTTGCCCTTGAATTAAAGAATCAGTATACAGGACAAAACGTTGATAATGCTAAGCGTCAGTGGATGTATGATCGTGACCCAAGAGAAATATGTTTTCAGTTCAATAAGAGAATCTTAGGATATTTTTGTATTGATCAGTTGGAAGTTTGGATGACAACACGGTTGGAGGGAAAAAATACATACTTTCTTCCATTCAACCAGGGATCGAACGGTGCTGGGAATGATGGTGGTAAGGGAAATCCAGTGAATCCAGACGGATATCCGACATCATATTTCTGGGAGTATGTATTCCAGAAAGACAGTATGATGGATATTATTCAAAAGTTTATTCATCTACAAGTGAAGAAAGAAAAGAAACGAAAGTCTGACGGATCAGAGCAGGTTACGAAAAAGAAAAGACTAATTTTCCCAAGATATCATCAATTGGATGTTGTACGTAAATTAATTGCAGATGTGAAAGAAGAAGGTGCTGGCCACAATTATCTGATTCAGCATAGTGCAGGTTCTGGAAAATCCAATTCTATTGCCTGGACAGCGTACAGACTGGCATCCTTACATGATTCGAATGATAAATCTATTTTCAGTAGTGTGGTTGTAGTTACAGACCGAACTGTGTTAGATGAACAGCTACAGGAAACCATTTCAGGGTTTGATCATACGATAGGGTCGGTAGAGACGATTGATGATAAAAAGAACTCAAAAGATTTAAGAGACGCCATCAATAACGGTGCAAGAATTATTGTAACCACATTGCAGAAATTCCCGGTAATTTATCAGGAAGTGGATAAGGTTGCCGGAAGAAACTTTGCGATTATTGTAGATGAAGCTCATTCTTCACAGACAGGAAGTTCTGCAATGAAACTGAAAGCGGCGTTGGCTGATACAGAAGCAGCATTGCGAGAATATGCGGAAATAGAAGGAAAAGCAGAAGATGAAATAGACAGAAATGATAAACTTGTGCAGGAGATGCTGACACATGGAAAACATCCTAATTTATCTTTTTTTGCATTTACTGCGACTCCGAAACCGGCAACGCTGGAGATGTTTGGAAGTCAATGGACAGATGGAAGTTTTCATCCATTTCATATTTACAGTATGAGACAGGCGATAGAGGAAGGATTCATACTGGATGTCTTGCAGAATTATATGACTTACAGTACCTGCTTCAAAATTGCAAAAGACACACCGGAAAATCCGGAGCTTCCAGAAAGCAGAGCAACAAAGATTATAAAGAAATATGAAAAATTGCATCCATATAATATCAGCCAGAAATCACAGATTATTGTAGAAACATTCAGAGAGACTACGAAACAAAAAATCGGTGGAAAAGGGAAAATGATGGTTGTCACAGATTCGAGACTGGCAGCAGTTCGATATTTCCATGAAATCAAAAGATATATAAGAGAACAGCATTATGTAGATATGGATATTTTGGCTGCATTTTCCGGAACGGTGCAGGATGGAGATGAAGAGTATACAGAATCCGGGCTGAACGTAAGGAAAGATGGAAGCCATATATCAGAAAGTCAGACAAAGGAAGAATTTCATGATAATTTCAACGTTCTGGTAGTAGCGGAAAAATATCAGACGGGTTTTGATGAACCATTGTTACATACAATGATTGTTGACAAGAAATTGAAAAATGTGAAAGCAGTGCAGACATTATCTCGTTTGAATCGAACATGTCCTGGAAAGGTGGACACATTTGTGTTGGATTTTGCAAACAAAAAAGAGGATATTCTGGAAGCATTTCAGCCATTTTATCAGGAGACAAGCCTTGAGCAGGAAGTAAATGTGGATTTGATTTATCAGACAGAAAAAGAACTTCTGGATTATGCAATTTATAATGAGAATGATATCAAGGCATTTATTGATATATGGAATCATCCTGGTAAGCAGGATGCAACTGCGATGGGAAAAATGACAAGTGTATTAAAACCGGTAGCAGACAGATATAATTTGAAAAACCCAGAAGAACGTTATCAGTTTAGAAGGCAGGTAAGAAAATTATTACGATGGTATAGTTATATAACACAAGTAGTTCGTATGTTTGACGCTGATATGCACAAGGAATATCTTTTCCTTAGCTATTTAATTGGACTTTTGCCGGAAGAAAAAGAAGAACCAATTGATTTAGATGGAAAGCTGAAACTGGAATACTATAAATTGCAGAAGACTTTTGAGGGTGCAATAAAACTGGAAAAAGTTGACGGGCAGTACGTTCCATCTAAAAAGCAGGGGGCACAGGGAATCCGACAGAAAAGCACATTGGATGAAATTTTGGATAAGATTAACGAGAAGTATAAAGGACAGTTCACAGATGGAGATCGGGTGATGCTTGGTGCGTTACACGATAAACTGATTGCTGATGATAAACTGGCAAGTTCTGCACGTACTTCAGATCCAAGAATTTTTACGGAAAGCATTTTTCCTTCTGCTTTTGGAAATGCAGCAATGGAAAGTTATATGGAAGCGCAGGACAGCTATGGTTCTCTATTTGAGGACAAAAGTAAGTATGATGCTGTAATGAGTGCACTGGCGGGAGTGATTTACAGGGAAATGCGTTCTAAAAAGACTGTGGATTACCGGAAAATTGAGAGAGATGAGCAAGTGCAAATGGTAGCGGAAGAACCAGTTAAATATGGGAAATAAGTAAGAATTATAAAGCGTGGAGGGTGTTTTATGTATATTTCTTCAGTTTCAATTGAAAACTTTAGAGCGTTTAAAGAGAAGACCGTATTTCATTTTAATCCAGGAGTTACCGTACTTATCGGAGAAAATGATTGTGGAAAATCAACTGTTATCGATGCCATTCGTTATGTGTTAGGAACAACAGATCAATCGTGGCAGCGTGTAGAGTTATCTGATTATCATCAAGAAAATACCGATAATGAAATACATATTACTATTACATTTTCAAACTTAACAGTTAGAGAAAAAGCAGCTTTTTTGGAGTGTTTAACGTACACAAAAGACGAAGAAATATTAATAATTAATTGGTCAGCAAAGTATATGACTAATGTGAATCCACATAGGACATTTGTAAGTGTGAATTGCGGAAGAAATGCAGATGTAGCAGCACCTTCAGCAGAAGCACGTGAATTGTTAAGAGTGACATATTTAAAGCCACTGAGAGATGCACAAGCACAAATGAGATCGGGAAGAGGATCACGTTTGGCTCAAATATTAAGTAGTATACCGGATTTGAATTTAGGTGAGCGAGAATATAAAGAAGGAATAGATATAACTTCATTGTCTCTCGCTGGAATTTTTGATTTGTCCAATCAGTTACTGGCTGAACATAAAGTGATTAAAGCTGTGAATAAGGGAATAGGTGATATTTTAAATACAGAGTTAATGCTAAATAATGATGCTGTAAAAACACAAATTACAGTCGCTGGTGATGGTAACACGGATGAAAAAAAGATATATTCATTGTTGGAAAAATTGGATTTGAATATTCAAAAAGATTCAGTATCAAATTATGGTAATGTGGGACTTGGAACAAGCAATTTAATGAGTATGGCATGTGAAATGTTACTGAATCAGGATAATAATGAATTAAGTACATTTATGTTAATTGAAGAACCGGAAGCACATATACATGCTCAAAGACAATTGAAGCTTATACAGTCTATGCAAAAGAAAGGAGAAAATCAACAAGTAATAATGACAACGCATTCTCCTTTATTGGCATCAGTGGTAGAACTTAATAATTTACTTTTGATACAAAATCGGAAAGCTCTCTCGATGAGAGAGGGAGAAACAATGTTGGATTCTTCTGATTATAAATTTTTAGAACGTTATTTGGATGCTACGAAAGCCAATTTATTTTTTGCCAAAGGTGTAATCATTGTAGAAGGACCAGGAGAGGCTTTATTATTACCAACTCTTGCGCAATTATTGAACAGAAATTTAACAGATTATGGAATATCTATTGTTGATGTTAAAAGTACAGGTCTTCGAAGATATGCCAGGATTTTTCAGAGAAAAGAGGGAGATGAAATAAATATTCCTGTATCGTGTATTACAGATAGAGATGTAATGCCAGAATGCGCACCTGCAATTTGTCTTGATGAAAAATATAAGAATAAAGAAAATTGGCCAAAGAAAAATCGAAAATGGAAAGTAGAGTCTGAAATAAAAGACAAAGAAAAGTATATACAAGAGATTGAAAAAAAGGCAAATGGTCAAAATGTTAAAACATTTATTCCAGAGCAGTGGACGTTGGAATATGAGCTAGCTGCCAATGGATTAGGCGAAGAAATGTTGCAAACTATTGCAACTATGCTTGCAGAAAAAATTCAGGACAAAGAAAAGAACGAGGAGAAGAAAGCGGAGCTATTAGAAAAGTACACAAAAGAATATAATGAATATAAGAATAAAGAGGCTAAAGCATCCTATGTATACTCGTTTTTTTCGCATAAGATAGTATCAAAAGCGGAGTTTGCGCAAAAATTTAGTTTTGATTTGGAAAACATATTTAAGGGAAAAACAGTTGAAGAGATAGTGACGGTATTGCCAAATTATTTGGTGAAAGCTATAGAATATGTGACAACAAACATTGAAGGAATATAGAGTATGGATAAAGAAAATTTTGGATTGCAAATTACAGATGAGGACATTGAATGGGTTAGAACTATAATGCCTGATATTGAATTGGATGAATGCAGAATTCAAATTTTGAAAAATATGAATTCAGTGGATATTCATGCCTGTCCAGGAAGTGGAAAAACGACTATTTTGGTAGCGAAGTTGGCAATATTATCCCGTAAATGGAAATGGCAAAATCGTGGGATATGTGTGTTATCTCATACAAATGTTGCACGAGAAGAAATCGAAGAGCGATTAGGAACTCTGAGTGTTGGAAAAAAATTATTATCTTATCCGCATTTTATTGGGACATTTCAGGCGTTTTTGGATACATTTATTGCAATGCCTTTTTTGAGAAGCTGTGGCTGTCCGGTAAATATAATTGACACAGATTATGTCCTGGAGCATCGATGGAAAAATGTATGGGGAAAAAGATGGTTAGAGGCACACAAAAAAGATAAGTATGTGTGTGATCCAGTGAGTTTGCCATATAGATTAAATATTCAATTGGATGAGAAAGATAGGAAATATCAAAGCGTAATAAAAGCAATTACTGGATCCAGAAGAAGAGGAGAATTTACTTTTAATGAAATGGAATTATATGCGGCAAAAGGAATAGACAGAAAACCAATTCTTTCTGAGTTGATTCAGATGAGATTTCCTGTTATTTTTATAGATGAGGCACAGGATACGAAAAAAGAAATATGGGAATTGTTAAATAAAATCTATGAAAAACCGATATATAATAGTTTTTATCAGGCATACGGTGATAGTAATCAAGCAATTTATAATTCCTATGAAAAAATGGAGGATGTCGAATATTTTCCAAGAGCAAATGCACTGCAGATGCTGAATAGCAAAAGATTTGGAGCAGAAATAGCAAAGTTGGCTAATGGAGTAGCATTGGATAAGAGTAATATGGTAGGGGGAGGGCGGCCATTTTCGAATAATAATATACAGAATACAATATTTTTATTCGAAAATGGTCAAGAGAATATCGTAGTAGATAAATTTGCAGAACTAATATTCAGAAGTTTTTCACATGATGAATTAGAAAAATACCAAAAATATGGGTGTCACGTATTAGGAATGGTTCACAAAATAGACAAAGAAATGAGTGTAAAAAACTATTTTGAAGAGTATAATCCAGAAGTAAAAAGACAGACACCTAACCATCTGATTGATTATTTTTGGATTGCCGAGGAACAGATGGAAAAAAAGGGAGAATTGTCTTTAAAAGTTGAATGGATATCAAAAGGAATATGTAAGGTAATGAGGAAATATCCTCTGAAAGAAATTGAAAAATCTTCTTCAGCATTTAATTCTATTATTAAAACAGTGCGATCAGAGAATAGAGAAAAAATAAGAAGTGGATTGCTGGAAATTATGTGCGTGAATTGGAAAACAAAGAAAGAATGGGAGAATGTTATTGATCAAATTTTACATCTTTTATCAGATGTCATAAAATATACTGATGCAAGAAAAGATGAATTTTTGTTCTGGAATGGTAGCGAGAAACCAGAAGAATATACGAATAATAGAAATAGAGCGAATGAAAAAGAATATGAGAATGAATCTGGAGATAAAATAAACATAAAGTTTGGAAGTATACATTCATCAAAGGGTAGAACACATTTGGCAACATTAGTAGTGGAGACAAAGTATTACGAAGATAATCTTTCATCTATATTACCGTGGCTTTCGGGAAAACGTCCTAAATTAGGTGTGCGGAATAGAAAAAGATTAAAATGCCATTATGTGGCAATGACACGTGCAAAGGGATTGCTTTGCTTGGCAATACCGAGTAAAAGTGTGAATGATCAAGCACGAAAAGAATTAGAAAATTTTGGGTGGAACTTAGAAGTGGTTTAAATGGGAAGGTGATGTCATGGCAATACGTTCAGTAGAATATCTGCAAAGCCTTGTTCGGGAGCTTGCAAAGCTTCCGGACGAGACTGAGTGGGTGGAATTTAAATGTAACAATAAGCAACCTCAAATGATTGGTGAATATATTTCGGCATTAAGCAATTCAGCAGCACTATGCGAACGACCTAAAGCATATTTGGTTTGGGCGTGGATGATGCAACGCATAAAATTGTAGGAACTGAATTTCAGTATCGTAAAATGAAAAAAGGGAATGAGGAATTAGAAGCATGGCTTTCCAGAATGCTTTCACCAAGAATTAATTTCCGATTTTTTGAGGTTCCGATGGATGAAGGAATAGTTGTGCTGATGGAGATTCCTTGTGCGGAAAAACAGCCGGTACAGTTCGCTGGTGGGGAATTTATAAGAATTGGAACGAACAAAAAGAATTTAAAAGAGTATCCTGATAAAGAAAGAGAATTATGGAGAACATTCGATTCTACACCATATGAACTTCGAATTGCAATAGGAAACTTAGATGAAGATGAGATGGTGTCTTTATTAGATTATTCTAAATATTATGATAAACTTGAAATGCCGATTCCGAGAAATCGAGATAAAGTACTAGAAGACCTGCAACATGAAAAATTTATTAAGAAAAATGATGCCGGTACATGGGATATCACGAATATGGGAGCGTTGATGATTGCAAAAGATTTGAAGAAATTTGAATCTTTGCATAGAAGAACTGTCAGAGTGATTTGGTATAAGGAAAACTCCAGATTAGAGGCTATCAGAGAAAAGGAATTCTGTGCAGGTTATGCATTTTCACATGAAGAAATCGTGCAGTATATTATGACAATTATTCCACAGGAAGAGGTAATTGTAGAGACTACAAGGAAATCTATTGTCAGTTTTCCGGAAATTGCTATTCGTGAGCTGTTGGCAAATGACATAATACATCAAGATTTGCAACAAAGGGGGACAAATCCGATGGTGGAAGTGTTTAAAAATCGAATTGAGTTTTCAAATGCTGGTGCACCACTGGTAGCAATTGAAAGAATTGTAGATTCAGTACCGGTGTCTAGAAATGAGAATATTGCTGGATTTATGCATAAATGTGGTATCTGTGAGGAACGTGGCAGTGGATATGATAAGATTGTTGAAGCAACCGGCAAAAATGAATTACTTGCACCGAGGATTGAAAATCAAAACAATCAATTTACAAAAGCAATATTGTTTGCAAAAGTACCGTTTGAATTAACCTCGAAAGAAGATCGAATGCGTACTTGTTATATGCAGGCATGTCTGGCATATGTCAATTTTGAGGGAATTTCTAATTCAGATATTCGAAAAATATTTGGACTAGGAGAAAAAGAGAAAGCAAAAGCATCTCGACTTCTTACTAGTGCTGTTGACGGAGGCTATATTAAAGTAATGGATCCGGATACTGCACCAAGGTATAAAAAGTATATTCCATACTGGGCATAATTTAAGTTTCGCTAAGTTTCACTTATATAGGTGTCTGAGGAAAATTCAGTAGAAAAAACATGAAAAAAGCACTGAAAACCGTTGGATTATTGGTTTTACAGTGCTTTTTCTTTTGCCAAAGAGGAAAAATGCAGTGAATTTAAGTTTCGCTAAGTTTCACTGGGTTCTGATTTTACAGTACGCCAGTTCTTCTTGGGTTCATATTTTCCACTCACAAAGAATGTCTATAATCATATTGAAGCGTAAATGTGCATGGCTTGTAGTGTTCACAAAATTTTCACAAATAATTAGCACTCACCTCTTGACGTGGCTAATAGATAGTGCTATATATATGTTATACGAAGTGTAGAACAAATAAGCATCTTCGGGTTAGGAGGAACTTATATGAATATAAATAAATTTACGCAAAAGTCATTAGAAGCAGTAAATAGCTGTGAGAAACTGGCTTATCAGTATGGTAGCCCGGAAATCGATCAGGAACATTTTTTATATAGCCTGCTTACGATTGAGGATAGCCTGATTTTAAAATTAATTGAAAAGATGGAAGTGAATAAAGAAGCATTTCTGTCACAGGTACAGCAGGCAGTTGAGAAGAAACCGAAAGTGTCCGGCGGACAGACTTATATCAGTAAGTCATTGAATCAGGTGCTTGTCAGTGCAGAAGATGAAGCGAAGGCAATGGGAGATGAGTATGTTTCTGTGGAACATCTATTCCTTTCTTTAATGAAGTATCCAAACACAGAGATAAAGAAGCTGTTTCAGGCATACGGCATTACAAGAGAGCGTTTTCTTCAGGCATTGTCTACGGTAAGAGGTAACCAGAAGGTTGTCAGTGATAACCCAGAAGCCACTTATGAGACATTGGAGAAGTATGGTTATGACCTTGTAGAGAGAGCTAAACAGCAGAAGCTTGACCCGGTTATCGGACGAGACAGCGAGATTCGTAATGTCGTTCGTATTCTTTCAAGAAAGACAAAGAACAACCCGGTATTAATCGGTGAACCTGGTGTTGGTAAAACAGCCGTTGTAGAAGGCCTTGCACAGCGAATTGTAAAAGGTGATGTGCCAGATTCCTTAAAGGATAAGAAATTATTTGCCCTTGATATGGGTTCTTTAGTAGCAGGAGCGAAATATCGTGGTGAGTTTGAGGAACGTTTAAAGGCAGTTCTTGAAGAAATCAAAGCGAGTGACGGACAGATTCTGTTGTTTATTGATGAACTGCATACGATTGTTGGTGCTGGTAAGACCGATGGTGCGATGGATGCCGGAAACCTGTTAAAGCCAATGCTTGCCAGAGGGGAACTTCACTGTATCGGTGCTACAACACTGAATGAATACCGTCAGTATATTGAAAAAGATGCCGCATTGGAGCGTCGTTTTCAGCCGGTTATGGTCGATGAACCTACGGTAGAAGATACGATTTCTATTTTGAGAGGATTAAAAGACCGCTACGAAGTATATCACGGTGTAAAGATTGCAGACAGTGCCTTAGTAAGTGCCGCTGTTTTATCTAACCGTTATATTACCGACCGTTTCCTCCCAGATAAGGCAATCGACCTTGTGGATGAAGCATGTGCGATGATTAAGACAGAATTAGATTCCCTTCCGGCCGACCTTGATGAAGTGCAGAGAAAGATTATGCAGTTAGAAATCGAGGAAGCAGCCTTAAAGAAAGAAACGGATCGTCTTAGTGTAGAACGTCTTGAAAATCTGCAAAAGGAACTCGCCGAATTACGTGAGGAATTTAAGTCGAAAAAGGCTTCCTGGGATCAGGAGAAATCCGCAGTAGAGCGTGTTTCCAAGTTAAAGGAAGAAATCGAAAGTTTAAATAATGAGATTCAGATTGCACAGCGCAATTATGATTTAAATAAAGCAGCAGAATTACAATATGGTAAATTGCCAGAATTGCAAAGACAGTTAGAGGAAGCGGAAGAAAGTGCAAAGAAGAGAGAATCTTCTATGGTTCATGAATCTGTAACTGATGATGAAATCGCAACGATCATCAGCCGCTGGACGGGTATTCCGGTAGCAAAACTTACCGAGAGTGAGAGAAATAAGACATTGAATCTTGATAAGGAACTCCATAAACGAGTTGTCGGTCAGGATGAAGGTGTGGAAAAGGTTACTGAAGCCATTATCCGTTCGAAAGCAGGAATTAAAGATCCGACAAAGCCAATCGGTTCCTTTATGTTCCTTGGACCTACTGGTGTAGGTAAGACAGAACTTGCGAAAGCACTTGCCGCAAGCCTGTTTGATAACGAACAGAACATGGTTCGTATTGATATGAGTGAGTATATGGAGAAATATTCCGTATCTCGCCTGATCGGAGCGCCTCCAGGATATGTAGGATATGAGGAAGGTGGTCAGCTTACCGAAGCTGTCAGAAGAAAACCATACTCAGTTGTTCTTTTTGATGAAATAGAAAAGGCACATCCCGATGTATTTAATGTGCTATTACAGGTACTTGATGATGGGCACATCACCGATTCTCAGGGCAGAACAGTAGACTTTAAGAACACGATATTAATCATGACCTCCAATATCGGTTCCCAGTATCTGCTCGAAGGAATCGATGAAAATGGCAACATCAAGACCGATGCAGAAACTATGGTCATGAATGACCTGCGTTCCCACTTTAGACCAGAGTTTTTGAATCGTCTTGATGAGATTATCATGTTTAAACCTCTTACCAAAGACAATATCGGAGGCATTATTGAGCTTATGCTTGCCGATGTCAACAAACGTCTTGAAGACAAGGAACTTTCTATTCATCTTACCGATGCCGCCAAGAGTTATGTTATCGAACATGGATACGAACCGGCATACGGTGCACGTCCATTGAAGAGATATCTGACAAAACATGTCGATACCCTTGCTGCGAGAATGATACTTTCCGGCGAGGTATATCCACAGGATACGATTGTCATTGACGAACAGGGTGGAGAACTGATTGCTTCTGTGGAACATAGACAATGATGATTTAATTCATTAAACAACGGACAAACAGACGAATCCATGAAATAAAATAATCCATATCTGTGACTTTAGTCGCAGATATGGATTATTTTATTTCATGGATTCGTCTGTTTAGCCATTTGCTTACCGAATGGAACAGTAAATTACAATTCATTATTCACCATATAATAATAAACCTCCGCAAGGAACTTAGAATTCGTCGGAGCTCCTTTATCTGAATAAGAGGAGCAATGAAAAATTTTCTCAATCTCTTCTAAATCACCTTTTAAAAATCCAATTTCAATTGCATGCCGAATGTTTCGTTCGACCCGGGCGGCTGTACTCGAACATTTTTTAGCAACATCGACATATAACCCTTTTGTAATGTGGTTTAAATAATCAGGATCAAGTGCGATAAGTTCTAATGCGGTTACTATGTAAGAAAAACCAAGCATATTAGCGGGAATTCCGATTTGCATCAAAAGTTTTTGAATTCCTGAGGTTTCGATGCGTAAAACATTTTTAAAATCATTTTCACTGTTTATAGTAAAAATAAGTACTTTTTGATGATCTTCCATAGTGTCGATAAATCTGAAAAGGTCATCTTTAACATGGAAAATTCCCGCAAAATCAATAAAAACGTTAGACATATATTATATCCCCTTCCTTTTTGTTATCTTTTACATTTTAATATGTATATTGACATAATAAAATATTAGGAATAACATAACAATTATAAAAGTTTTTAAAAAGTTATGTCAGTAATGACCCGTGGGAGACAAGATGTTCAGTGATAAGATTCGAGAATTAATGATTGAGAGGGATATATCCCTTACGGATTTGGCGGAACTTTCTGGAGTTCCATTTGAGACATTGCGTAATATTTATTATAGAAAAGTAAAAGATCCAAAAGTATCGACTGCTTTTCAATTAGCAAGTGCGCTTGAAGTTACCGTTGAGTATTTATTAAAAGATATGAGTACGACAGAGGAAGAGGCGGAGAATTCAGAAGGACAGGAGGGCATAGAGGAAGAACTTCTTGAAAATTATAGAGAGTGTGGGAATCATGGAAAGGCAATTATTCGTTTAGTTGCCCGGTTAGAATGTAAGGCAGCAAGAAAAGAAAGATTGAATTTGCGTAAAATGAAACACAGAATCCCATGTTTTATTCCAGTAGGCCGTATTGGAGATGGTATTGATTACAATAGTTGTACGGTAGAAGACGAATACACAATGATTAAAAAGGTTTATCTGGCTATTGAGATTACTAATAATAACTTTGCTCCTGCATATTGTAAAGGAGACAGGATATTATTAGAGAATCGTTTTCCTGAATTAGGAGAATGCGCCGTCTTTACAGATGGAATGAAAGCTTATTTCCGCTATTTTAAAATGGAAGGAGAAATGTACTGTTTAAAATGCCTGAATGGAAGAGGGAAAGATATGCTGCTTCGGCGAATGGATGAAGTAGACTGTCTCGGCACCTGTATTAGTGTGATTAGGAAATAGGGCATATAGGGGTTCTATTGCTCGGCTGCCCTTCGAGAACATCAGTTTTGCTTCGCAAATCAGAAAATGTCAAATATTGAGTTTTGCATTATCTTGTGATACCATATAAATGGATAGTTGGACATTTCAATGAAAATAGCTAAATATTTTATAAATGGGGCAGATTTTGAATGAGTATGATATTGGGATATATAAAGGAACGAGAAATATCTTTTCTGTTCTTTCTATTGTTGGTTCTGTTAGTAATTGTTCTTTGGAATTTGTACAAAAAGGAGAAAAAGAGAGCAGAAGCAGCAGAACTCTCTGTAGCCGGTGAGCGGAAATATTACGTGGTGTGCATCCCGTCAAGTAGACAATTAAAAAAATATAAAATTTTTGTGTTGCC
>ERZ894223.1380-NODE-1380-length-16392-cov-5.541838_pt1 | contig 16392 bp, 14 predicted proteins | sample MGYA00380293_ERZ894223 | MGnify/ENA primary metagenome ERZ894223 (study PRJEB32331, sample SAMN06328445) | human gut metagenome | biome: human gut microbiome; feature: stool | host: Homo sapiens | collected 2014-11-05 ...
GGCTTACCCAGGAGAAGGCTGCAGAGAAAATCGATGTTTCCCGCCAGACTATTTCCAATTGGGAAAATGAAAAATCGTATCCAGATATTATCAGTGTCATTGCACTTAGTGATCTATATTCCGTAAGTCTTGATGAACTGTTGAAAGGAGATCAGAAGATGGCAGAACATCTGGAAGAGAGTACAAATGTTGTAAAAAGCAACAAAAAACTGACTGGAGCAATTCTTTTAAATATTATACTGATGATACTGTTGATTGCGCTGAACATGCTGTTGCCGGAAGGAACCTATTATCTGGTAATTGTATTTTGTGTGGTAATCATGAGTTCATCGGTATTGCTTTATCAGATTATCAAACGGATTTAGGAGGCAGATTATTATGGGATGGAATCAAATAGCAGCAGTAGCAAGCGGAGCAATTGCGTTGGTAGGAGCAATCTGCACCGCATGGCAGATTTATCAGATGACGGTATCAGATGCAAAAGCAAGAGGCTTAAAGCACCCGAAATTCTGGGGATTTTGGGCGATGAATGGAAATAATTCAAGTGGACTGATTCTTTATCTGATCGGTAGAAGAAAATATCCGGTCCAGAATATGAGCATCGAAGATCAGGAAAAGATTGAAACAAGAAAAAAGGCAGCAGGAGCTGCGCTTGTGTTTATGACACTTGGGGCGATTGGATTTGTGATCAATATCATGCGGATTTATATTTAATGAAGAATACGAATACGAAGAGCGGTATAGACGTTAAAAATCTATACCGCTTTTTCCAGTTCTTTTTGCATATCGATAACTTTTTCATAGATTGCATTAGCAAGTGCAGCGTGACCGGCTGCATCCAGATGCTCGCGGTCGGTTGTACTCGGAGATGCGAAAGCAGAGGCATCCAGAAATGCTGCATGATGCAGAAGTGCCACTTTGTGATACTCTTCAGCAAGCTTTTTTGAAACTTCTACAGATTTCTCATCAAATTCCGGATCAAAGCCAGGATCGCCAACACCTTCATCCAGATGAATCGGTGAAATGACGAGGAGATTAAAAGGCTGGGAAACGTTTTTTCGAGCTTTTTGGATGACTTGAGCCAATCCTTTGGCAATGGTTCCTGCGGACGCATTGTATCTTGTTTTGCAGTCGTTGGTTCCGAGCATAACGATAAGGAGATCGATAGGGTTATGCATTTCCATCGTGACACTCCTTTTATAAACATACTAAATTGATATGTTATATATGATAAAGGAGATTGTTGGAAAAGTCAAGAGGTAAAATTGTATTGGAAAGGTTTCGGAAAGGTTTTGAAATTTACCTGGATTTTAATTTACATCTGTATAAAGCAAAGATATACTAATGGGTGGAGGATAAAAATTATGAAGAATAAAAGAGAAGTGTTGGTTAAACTTTTTCTATCTACATTATATCTAAGTGCATTTACATTTGGCGGCGGTTATGTGATCGTCACGCTGATGAAGAAAAAGTTTGTGGATGATTATCATTGGATTGAAGAAAATGAAATGCTGGATCTGGTGGCAATCGCGCAGTCAGCACCGGGACCGATTGCGGTAAATGGAGCAATCGTGGTTGGGTATAAGCTTGCCGGCCTTGCAGGAACACTGGTTGCAATTATTGGAACGATTATTCCACCGTTTGTGATCATTTCTTTGATCTCTGCTTTTTATCATGCATTTCGGGATAATTATCTGGTGAGTCAGATGCTGGAAGGGATGCAGGCAGGTGTCGGAGCTGTGATTGCCTCGGTCACTTATGAAATGGGATGTGGAATTATAAAAAAGAAAGATAATGTGGCAACGATTGTTATGATTGCAGCCTTTATAGCAGCCTGTGTATTGGGAATCAATGTGATTTATATTGTGATTGCAAGTGGAGCTTTTGGTGTAATCCGGACAATCTGGAACAGACGGAGGAAAAGAGTATGATCTATATACAATTATTTTTAAGCTTTTTTCAGATCAGCTTGTTCAGCTTTGGAGGTGGATATGCGGCACTTCCACTGATCCAGGGGCAGGTCGTAAATGTGCATCATTGGCTCAGCATGACGGAATTTACGGATCTGATCACCATTTCCCAGATGACTCCGGGACCGATTGCGATCAATGCAGCAACCTTTGTTGGGATGAAACTGACCGGAATGCCGGGAGCGGTTGTGGCTACACTAGGATATATCACACCATCTTGCATTATCGTGACGATCATTGCAAAATTGTATTTAAAATACCGGGAAATGGACATGCTGCAGGGAATACTTGGAGGGATCAGACCGGCGGTGGTCGCACTGATCGGATCGGCGGGAATTTCCATTTTGCAGACAGCATTCTGGGAAGCTTCCGGGAAAATGGTGATATCTGATACCAGTTGGCTGATGGTTGGAATATTTGTGGTATGTGTGATCTTGCTCAGGAAGGTGAAGATGAATCCAATCTGGGTGATGCTGCTGGCCGGTGTGATGAAAGTTGGCGTGGAGCTGGTTTGGAAGATGTAAATGGGTGCTGTTTAATTGTGAAAAAGAATAAGATGGAAGACTGAAAGCTATTGTGGAGAGGTATCTTTCAGTCTTTTTCTATGCAGAATACAGAGGATGAATGAGTACCATATTTTTTGAAGGTATGGTATACTTTCACTATGATTAGAAAGTAGCCCATTGCGGCGAAATAACAGAAGACGGAGGAGTATAAAATGGCTGAAATGGAGAACAGCAGGGATTTAAACAGCGTGTTATGGAGTGGGGCGGATGTTTTGCGTTCAAAAATGGATGCAAATGAGTATAAAGATTATTTGCTGGGGATTGTTTTCTACAAGTACTTATCCGATTCTTTTCTGATAAAAGTATATGATATGATTTGTGATGGAAAACCAGAGAGCTTGAAAGAGGCACTGGATGCATATGTGGAAGTTCTTAATGGAGAAGATGGAGAAGCGTTAAAGACGGAAATGAAAAGTGTATGCCATTATGTGATTGAACCGGAGCTTACCTACACTTATTTTGCGGATGCAGCGAGAAATAATTCTTTTAGCCGTGAGCAGTTACAGAAGGCATTTAATAATATTGAGCAAAGTGATGAATTGTTCGTGGATTTGTTTACGGATATTGATTTGTATTCCAATCGTTTAGGAGTGGGAGATCAAAAGCAGAGTGATACGATTGCAAGTTTGATTAAAGTAATTGATAATGCAGACTTGTTGAATTCGGATGTAGAAATACTTGGAAATGCATATGAAACTTTGATTGGATGGTTTGCATCGGAGACAGGAAAAAAAGCAGGAGAATTCTATACTCCACAGGCAGTATCAAAAATTTTAACCAGAATTGCAATCAAGGGACAGGAAGAAAAGCAAGGTCTGTCAGTATATGATCCATGTATGGGATCAGGTTCGCTTCTTTTGAATGCAAAAAAATATGCAAAGCATCCAGAATATATTAAATACTATGGACAGGAATTGAATACATCTACTTACAATTTGGCAAGAATGAATATGTTCCTTCATGGAATTGTGGCAGAAAACCAGAAACTTCGTAACGGAGATACACTTGACGGAGACTGGCCGACAGGAGAAGAAACAGATTTCAATATGGTACTTATGAATCCACCGTATTCAGCAAAATGGAGTGCAGCTGCCGGATTTTTACAAGATGAAAGATTCAGTGATTATGGTGTACTGGCACCGAAGTCGAAAGCAGATTATGCATTTCTGCTTCATGGGTTGTATCATTTGAAAAGTAATGGAACTATGGCAATTGTTTTACCACATGGTGTTCTTTTTCGCGGCGCAGCTGAAGGAAAAATCAGAGAAAAACTGCTTCGTTCAGGAAATATTTATGCGGTAATAGGATTACCTGCAAATCTTTTCTATAACACGTCCATTCCGACTTGCATCATTGTATTGAAAAAGCACAGAGATGGCAGAGATGTATTATTTATTGATGCTTCCAAGAAGTTCAATAAAGGGAAAAAGCAAAATGAAATGACAGATGAACATATTGAAGAGATTATCAATCTGTACAGTAAGAGAGAAACTGTAGAAAAAGAAGCATTTCTTGCCAGCTTTGAAGATATAGAAAAAAATGACTTTAACCTCAATATACCACGATATGTTGATAATTTTGAGAAAGAAGAAGAGGTTGATCTGCCGGCACTTTTAGGTGAAATGAAGAAAACGGATGAAGAAATCGAAAAAGTGCAGGGAGAATTCCTTTCAATGCTCAAAGAATTAACATCAGATGATGCGTCAATAATGGCATCTTTGAATGATTTGATCGGGAAAATGGAGGGGTAGAGATGGGAAAACCTAAAATTAGATTTGAAGGGTATAGTGAAGATTGGGAACAGCGTAAGTTGGGAGATATAGCTGAATTTAGTAAGGGAAGTGGCTATTCAAAAGGTGATTTAATCGAGTCTGGAACACCGATTATTTTGTACGGAAGATTATATACTAAATACGAAAACAGTATTTCAGAAGTAGACACTTATGTAGAAGCAAAAGACGGTTCTGTATATAGCAAAGGCGGAGAAGTTATTGTTCCTGCATCAGGAGAAACGGCAGAAGACATCGCAAGAGCTGCAACAGTTGATAAATCAGGGGTTATACTTGGTGGAGATTTAAATGTTGTAAGTCCCAATGAAGATATTAATTCAGCGTTTTTGGCAATTTCTATTTCACATGGAAATTCAAAACGAGAGTTAGCGAAAAAAGCACAGGGGAAATCGGTTGTTCATATTCACAATGAGGAGATAAAAAATCTGGTTGTTCCATTTCCTGCAAAGGCGGAACAGAACAAAATAGTGGAGTATTTCTCTAACCTTGATGACCTCATCACTCTTCACCAGCGTAAGTGTGATGAATTGCAAAGCATTAAGAAATTTATGTTACAAAATATGTTTATATTAGGAAGAAACAGAAAGTATAATTTCCAATAACAATCATAAAGGAGAAGAAAATCATGCCAGAGTTGGAGTCAATGATAGAACAAAAACTGATCGATCAGCTGATTTACGGTGAGTCACAGTGGACATACAGGGAGGATTTGAAAACAGAGGCAGATTTATGGGCGAATTTCAGATATATCCTTGAACAGAATAACAAAGACAGGCTGAATGGGGAACCTTTGTCAGACTCAGAATTTGAGCAGGTAAAGAACCAGTTGCAGTTTTCTTCATTTTATAAAGCAGGTGAATGGCTGGTTGGAGAGAATGGGAAAGTGCAGGTTCATGTTCAAAGAGATACGGAAAGACTTCACCTGGTAGTGATGAATCATGAACATATTGCCGGTGGCAGCAGTGTTTATGAAGTAATCAATCAGTACAGTGCGTTAAAAACAGATGATGAAAATACCAGTTTGACAAGAGAACGGCGTTTTGATGTAACGCTGATGATTAATGGACTTCCAATGATACATATTGAATTGAAGAATAAGCAGCATTCTTACATGGAGGCGTTTAATCAAATTAAAAAATACATCAGCGAAGGAAAATTTGCTGGAATTTTTTCGGCTGTTCAGATGTTCGTTGTAAGTAATGGTGCTGATACCAGATATTTTGCAGCAGCCAGTGATACAGAGTTAAATTCGAAGTTTATGAGTGGCTGGGTGGATAAAGACAATAATCAGGTGGCAAATTATCTTGATTTTGCAAAAAGTGTTCTTCGGATTCCGGAAGCGCATGAAATGATTGCGAGATATACAGTGCTGGATGAGGATGCAAAACGTCTGATTTTGCTTCGCCCATATCAGATTCATGCAATTGAGTCGATCCGAGAGGCATCGAAGACGGGAAAATCCGGTTATGTATGGCACACAACCGGTTCTGGAAAGACATTGACTTCCTATAAAGCAACAAGAAATCTTTTGATGGATATTCCGGCAATTGATAAAGCGATTTTCCTGATTGACAGAAAAGATCTGGATACGCAGACTACAATGGCATTTCAGGCGTATGCAAATAATGACCTTGTAGATGTTGATGAGACAGATAATGTAAATGATCTTAAGAAAAAACTCAGGTCTGATGACAGACAGGTGATTGTTACAACGATTCAGAAGATGCAGATTCTTGTAAGCAAGAGACTTCAGGAAGGAACGCCAGAATATAATAAAATTAAAAATTTGAAAATTGCTTTTGTAGTAGATGAGTGCCATAGAGCAGTTACACCAAAAACAAAAAGAGAACTGGAACGATTTTTTGGCAGATCTTTATGGTATGGATTTACCGGCACACCGAGATTTGCTGAAAATCCTTATCCACAGATGGGAGATTTGCCGAGAACTACCGAAGAATTATATGGTGAACGTCTTCACCGTTATACAATACAGAATGCGATTCATGACAAAGCTGTCTTAGGATTCCAGGTAGAACATAATGGTCCGAAAAATATTGCAGATGAAACAGATAGTAGTGCATATGATAACGAAACACATATGTTAAGTGTATTAGATATCATTTTGAATAAATCTTATCACAAGCTTGGCTTTCAAAATGGAAAAGGGCAAACCTATGAAGGACTCCTTACTACGAGTTCTATTCAGATGGCACAGAAATATTATGATTTGCTGACAAAAGTAAAAAATGGAGAAACTTCACTTGTGATTGATGAGAAAATCAAACAGGTATTACCGGATTTTCCTAAATTTGCAATTACTTATTCGGTAACAGAAAACGAAGAGGGATCACATGTAAACCAGGAGAAAATGCAGCAGTCTCTTGATGATTACAATGGAATGTTTGGCACTAAGTTTGAAATTTCACAGATTCAGGGATACAATAGCAATTTAAATAAACGGCTGGCAAGAAAAGATGCCAAATTCAAGAGCAGAAATGAACAACTGGATCTGGTTATTGTGGTTGATCGTCTTTTGACAGGATTCGATGCACCATGTATGTCGACTATTTTTATAGATCGTCAACCAATGGGACCACATGATTTGATTCAGGCATTTTCAAGGACAAATCGTATTTACGATAAAAACAAAACCTACGGACAGATTGTGACTTTTCAGGCACCAAAGCTTTTTAAGAAATGTGTGGATGATGCGGTGAAGCTGTATTCAGCAGGAAGTACAGGAACAGCACTTCTGGCAGAATGGGAAGAAATAGAACCGGCATTTCGTAAGGCGCTTGCAGCTTTAAAAGTATGTGCAGAAAATCCTTCAGACATTCCGAAAATGTCTATGAAGGAAAAGAAAGTATTTGCAAAAATGTTCCAGTCTTTTGACAGTCTGTTTGCACAGCTGAAATCATTTACCAAATATGATGACACCATGCTTGAAGAATATGGATTTACGGAAGAAGAATATGATGAGTATGTAGGTCATTATAAAAATGTTATGGAAGAAATTCATGAAGAAACTCCGGACGGTGGTGGCTCAGAAGAGGAATCAGGTGAAGAAATTGATCAGGACTATGAATTGATGGCGTACAGTAATACAAAGATTGATTATGAATATATTATCAATTTGATCCAGAATATTGTTACGCCAGCAGAAGAGGAAGAAGAAATATCGCCGGAGGAGAAACAAAGAAAAATTGCGGAAGTTCTGCAGTATGTTGAAGAACTGCGAAAGAGTAATGGCAAGGTAGCAGAAATTATGTGTGATCTGATTGGAGATATTGAAGAAGATGATACAAAGTACAGAGGAAAGTCAATCCTTAATATTGTAGAGAACATGAAAAGAGATTGTATAAATACGGTTATCACAGATTTTTGCAGTACATGGTGTGCTTCAAAAGATGATGTTATGTATGCGGCAATGCATTACAGAAATGGTGAGATCCCGAATGAAAGTGCAATTAAAGCAACGGTTGATTACACAAAATATAAAGCGGGACAGGAAAAGCCACTTCCGAAGTTTAAATATTTTTCACAGATGATGGCAGATTTAAGGATGATTCTGGAAGAGGAAATTAAGCCATTGCTGATAACTGTATAGGTGTTTGGAAATTTATAGATGTTTGCATCAGCGTAAGTAATTTCAAGAAATGGAGGGAACTTATGCGAAGTGATACAAACAATCTGCTTTTTTGTGAATATTATGCTCAATGGATAGAAATCTATAAAAGAGGTGCGATCCGGGAAGCAACGATGGCGAAATATTTAATGACGCAAAAATGGGTAGAAAAATTGATACCAGAGTTGAAAGTTTCAGAATTGACAAGAACGGCATATCAGAAACTTTTGAATGATTATGCAAAAGAGCATGAAAGGCAGACGACTTTAGACTTCCATCATCAGTTGAAAGGTGCGATTCTGGATGCTGTTGAGGAAGGGATGATTGAAAGAGATCCAACCAGAAAAGCAATCATTAAAGGAAAAACACCAAGAGTAAAAAAGATAAAGTATCTGAATCAGTTTGAACTTCATACGCTGATTGATGATCTTGATATCGGAGAAGAACCAAACTGGGACTGGTTCATTCTTCTGGTAGCAAAGACTGGCATGCGTTTTTCAGAGGCACTTGCTATTACACCTGCGGATTTTGATTTTTCCAGACAGACATTATCGATAAACAAAACATGGGATTATAAAGGAAATGGTGGATTTTTACCTACCAAAAATAAATCCTCGGTAAGAAAAATTCAGATTGACTGGCAAATCGTAGTTAAATTTTCGGAGTTGACAAAAAGACTTCCTGAAGATAAACCTATTTTTGTAGGAAAATCAAAAATTTATAATTCTACTGTAAATGATGAACTTACCAGACATTGCAAAAAATGTGGTATTTCTGAAATTTCAATTCATGGACTTCGCCATACACATGCGTCGTTATTGCTGTTTGCAGGTGTATCAATTGCCAGTGTTGCCCGTCGGTTAGGACATGCAAGTATGACGACAACACAGAAAACATATCTTCATATTATTCAGGAGCTGGAAAACAAAGATGTGGATCTGGTAATGAGAACTTTATCAGGATTGTAAAATGAAACAAATTATGAAAATACTTACGCTGTGAAATTTAGAATGTTTTAACGGACTTTTCTTACCCAAATCATTGCGGGTTAGTCAAAGATATGGTATATTTAAAGTATATTTTTGTCAAAATGTACAAAAATAAGAACAAATTATAGTAGGGAGTGGTCAAGATGTATCAGGAAGAGTACAAACGTTGGCTGGAAGCAGATCTGGAAGATGCCGATCTGAGTCCGGAATTAGCGAGAATTGAAGGAAATGACGAAGAGATAAAAGATCGTTTCGCTGTAGCTCTGAAGTTTGGAACAGCCGGACTTCGTGGAGTTCTCGGAGCAGGAACGAATCGTATGAATATTTATGTAGTACGTCAGGCAACACAGGGACTGGCGAACTGGGTTAAGACACAGGGTGGCACACAGACTGTGGCAATCAGCTACGACAGCCGTCTGAAGAGTGATGTATTTGCAAAGACAGCAGCAGGTGTTCTGGCAGCAAACGGAATCAATGTCAGAATCTATGACGCGCTGATGCCAGTGCCGGCACTTTCATTTGCGACACGTTATTATAACTGCAATGCAGGTGTTATGGTAACTGCATCCCACAACCCGGCAAAATACAATGGTTATAAAGCATATGGACCGGACGGATGCCAGATGACAGATGATGCTGCAGCAATCGTATATGCTGAGATCCAGAAGACAGATGTCCTCACAGGTGCAAAATACATATCCTTCGCAGAAGGTGTAGAAAAAGGGCTGATTCGTTTTGTAGGAGATGACTGCAAGAAGGCGCTTTATGAAGCGATCGAATCACGTCAGGTAAGACCGGGACTTTGCAAGACAGCAGGATTGAAGCTGGTATACAGCCCGCTCAATGGTTCAGGACTTGTTCCGGTAACACAGGTATTAAAAGACATCGGAATCACAGATATCACAATCGTTCCGGAACAGGAATATCCAAACGGATACTTCACGACCTGCAGTTATCCGAACCCGGAAATTTTTGCAGCTCTGGAGCTTGGACTTAACCTTGCAAAAGAGACAGATGCAGATCTGATGCTTGCAACAGACCCGGATGCAGACCGTGTAGGTATTGCAATGAAGTGCCCGGATGGTTCTTACGAACTGGTAAGTGGTAACGAAGTCGGTGTTCTGCTTCTCGATTACATCTGCGCAGGACGTATTGAAAAAGGAACCATGCCTGAGAAAGCAGTTGCTGTAAAATCAATCGTATCTACTCCGCTTGCAGATGCAGTTGCAGAGCATTACGGTGTAGAACTCAGAAGTGTACTTACCGGATTCAAGTGGATCGGTGACCAGATCGCACAGCTTGAAGAAGCCGGAGAAGTAGACCGTTTCATCTTTGGATTTGAAGAGAGCTACGGATACCTTGCAGGACCGTATGTACGTGATAAAGATGCTGTTATCGGATCTATGCTGATCTGCGAAATGGCAGCTTACTACAGAAGCATCGGAAGCTCACTGAAGCAGAGACTGGAAGAAATCTACGCGCAGTACGGACGTTATCTGAACAAAGTAGACAGCTTTGAATTCCCGGGACTTAGCGGAATGGACAAGATGGCAGGTATTATGGAAGGCCTTCGTAAGAATCCGCTCACAGAAGTAGCCGGAATCAAGGTTGCATCTGTTACAGATTACACCAAACCGGAAGAAACCGGACTTCCTTCTGCGAATGTACTGATCTACAAACTGGAAGATGGCGAGACTGTTATTGTTCGTCCTTCAGGAACAGAGCCGAAGATTAAGATCTATTACACAACACTTGGAAAAGATCTGGAAGAAGCGCAGGCAAAGAAAGACAAATTCGCAGAAGCATTAAAGCCGATCATGGCGTAGCAGTCAAAAGCTGATTTTTGAGAATGAGTTTAATCTGAATTCACAGAGAATCAGGCTTGACAGAAAAGAACCTGCCCGATATAATAATTTTTATCGATAAGGGAGTAGTTGGCGCGATGACGTAGCTTTGTCAACATACTGACAGCAATGGCTGTCTGGCATAGCTTTAAATAATGAGACTTATTCGTAGTATTTTACGCTACGAATAAGTCTTTTTTTGTGTATACGATGAGCCAAGTGCAGATTTGTGCTTGCACAAGTATCTGCATTTGGCGAATGTACATCATCGAGCTGTCAAGCGAGATGATGTACAAAGTATACAAATCGAGTAGGAGTCAGCCTGCTCGATTATATACGATGAGCCAAGTGCAGGCAAAGCATTGCCGCAGACAATTATTTTCACATTGGATAAGATGATTAGCTTTAAAAAGGAGAAAAATTATGGGTTTAATTGAATTGTTTTTGATTGCAGTAGGGCTGTCCATGGATGCATTTGCAGTTTCTGTCTGTAAAGGACTTGCTATGCCGAAGTGTACTTTCAAAAAGGCGGCTATTGTTGGCTTATGGTTTGGCGGATTTCAGGCATTGATGCCGGCAATTGGTTATATTTTAGGAGCGCAGTTCCAGGAAGCCATTGCTTCTATAGATCACTGGATCGCATTTGTATTACTTGCGCTGATTGGTGGAAATATGATTCACGAAGCATTGGACAATGACGAAGAGGAAGCCGATGCAAGCCTGGATGTGAAGACCATGTTCCTTCTCGCAGTAGCAACCAGCATTGATGCACTCGCTATAGGAATTACCTTTGCATTTCTTAAGGTAAGTATTATTCCGGCGGTCTGTTTTATCGGAATCGTGACCTTCATCATTTCCTTTGCCGGAGTAAAGATTGGTAACGTCTTTGGAGCCCGCTATAAGAACAAAGCCGAAATTGTCGGTGGGGTCATCCTTATTCTGCTTGGTCTGAAGATTTTGTTAGAGCATCTTGGCTTTTTAGGATAAAAATAAATACGAAACTACGATCCTGTTGTTCTTCTTTCACATAAAGAACACAATTATCTGCTATTCTGGTGTATAATTAGAAATAAAGTGATAAAAGGAGCCCGTGAGAGTTATGGATAAACTGAAAATTCTTGTAGTAGATGATGAAAGCCGTATGCGCAAATTGGTGCGCGATTTCCTGGAAAGAGAAGGATATGCGGTACTCGAAGCCGGAGACGGTATGGAAGCAATGGACATTTTTTATGAGGAAAAAGATATTGCACTGATTATCCTGGATGTTATGATGCCGCATATGGATGGCTGGCAGACCTGCCGTGAGATCCGTAAAGAATCAAAGGTTCCGATCATTATGCTGACCGCAAGAAGTGAAGAGAGGGACGAGCTTCAGGGGTTTGAACTCGGTGTGGATGAGTACATTTCCAAACCGTTCAGCCCGAAGATCCTGGTTGCAAGAGTTACTGCGATTCTGCGCAGAACCAATGCGCTTGCTTCGGATGATCTGCTTCATGCGGACGGGATCGAGATTGATAAAGCAGCACATATGGTGAAGATCGATGGAAAACCGATCGAACTCAGTTACAAAGAGTTTGAACTTCTGACATATTTTGTGGAGAATCAGGGGATCGCTTTATCGAGAGAGAAGATTCTTAACAATGTATGGAATTACGATTATTTCGGGGATGCCAGAACCATTGATACCCATGTAAAGAAGCTGAGAAGTAAACTTGGTGATAAAGGAGATTATATTAAGACTATCTGGGGTATGGGGTATAAATTCGAGGTACAGTCATGAAATATTCAATAAAAAGACAGATGATGACTGTTTTTGTAGGTCTGATTCTATTTATGATCGTTGTATTTATGATCGTCAACGGAAGCTTTCTGGAGAAATATTATATTTCTAATAAGAAATCAGAATTTATAAAGGCTTATACAATGGTGCAGGAAGGTGTGGAGAACGGGACAATCAATTCTGAGACACCGGAAAAAGACCTGGGAAGATTTACAGAGAAAAATAATATTTCCATTGCAGTCATCGATTCAGAATACAATGTGGTTTATACTAATGTAAGAGAAAAACAGATGATGGTCGTACAGCTTTTCGGATATCTGTACGATAAGAATCATCAGGAGGTTCTGGAAAAAACGGACAGTTATGATATCTGCAAGTCGGTTGATCCGCAAAATAATACAGAGTACCTGACTATGTGGGGAAACTTTGACAATGGTGATATCTTTATCATGCGAAGCCCGTTGGAGAGTATTCGTTCGGCAGTCACGATTTTTAACAGATTTATCGGAGTCGTCGGCGGATGTGTGATTCTTGTGAGTGTATTGCTTGCGTGGTATTTCTCAAAAAGGATCACGGAGCCGATCATGGAGCTCGCAACACTTTCACAGAAGATGGCCGATCTGGATTTTGATGCAAAATATACCAGCGGCGGAAGCAACGAAATCGGTGTACTGGGAGAGAACTTTAACCGGATGTCAGAAAGACTTGAGAAGACGATTTCCAATCTGAAAGAAGCCAACTATAAATTGCAGAAAGACATTGAGCAGAAAGAAAAACGAGAAAATATGCGAAGTGAATTCCTGGGGAATGTTTCCCATGAACTGAAGACGCCGATTGCCCTGATCCAGGGATATGCAGAAGGTCTGAAAGAAGGAGTCAATGATGATCCGGAGAGCCGGGAGTTCTACTGTGAAGTCATTATGGACGAGGCAGGAAAGATGAACCGGATGGTGAAGAATCTACTTGCCCTGAACCAGCTGGAATTTGGTGAGGATGATGTACAGTTTGAACGGTTTGATATTACTTCATTGATTTCGGGTGTCCTGCAGAGTCTGGATATTCTGATCGAGCAGAAAGAAGCACAGGTGATTTTCCGCCACAAGAACCCTGTTTATGTCTGGGCAGATGAGTTTAAGGTTGAGCAGGTTGTCCGGAACTATGTCAACAATGCACTGAACCATATCGATGGTGAGAAGGTGATCGAGATCAAGATCACCCAGGAAAATGATATGGCAAAAATTACCGTATTCAATACCGGAACGCCGATTCCGGAGGAAGATCTGCCACATATCTGGGAGAAATTCTATAAGGTTGATAAGGCAAGGACCAGAGAATACGGTGGAAATGGTATCGGGCTTTCCATTGTGAAGGCGATCATGGACTCCTTTGGAAAAGGATACGGTGCGATCAATCATACCAATGGTGTTGAGTTCTGGTTTGAACTGGACATGAAATAAACGCGAATCTTGCAATTCGCACTGTAACGTGGTACATTATAAAAGAGCTTATTACTGATTGACACAGGGAAGAAGATTGTGACATGAGCGGAAAAAGCTCTTTTGAATAACTACAAGAATATAAAAATCGTGAGGATATGCGGATGATAGCGATTATTGATTATGATGCAGGAAACATTAAAAGTGTAGAAAAAGCGTTAAAATATCTTGGTGAGGATGCGGTTATCACAAGAGACAGAGAAGAGATACTTTCTGCCGATAAAGTGATCCTTCCGGGAGTCGGTGCATTTGGCGATGCCATGTACAATCTGAAAAAATATGGATTGGATGAAGTGCTTCGTGAAGTAGCAGAGAGACAAATCCCGCTTCTTGGAATCTGTCTTGGGCTCCAGCTTTTGTTTGAAAGAAGTGACGAGACGCCAGGTGTGGAGGGACTTGGTATTCTAAAAGGAGAGATCCTTAGAATTCCGGACTGTCCGGGACTTAAGATCCCGCATATGGGATGGAACTCTCTGAAGCTTCAGAATGACGGCAGATTGTTTAAAGATTTACCTGAAGAGCCGTATGTATATTTTGTTCATTCCTACTATTTGAAAGCAACAGATGAAAGTATTGTAAAAGCGACAACCGAGTACAGCACGCATATTCATGCTTCGGTTGAACAGGGAAATGTATTTGCCTGCCAGTTCCATCCGGAAAAGAGCAGTGATACAGGACTTCAGATACTGAAAAATTTTGTAGAATTGTAGGAGGGCAGACAGTGTTTACAAAGAGAATTATCCCATGTCTTGATGTGAAGAACGGACGGGTTGTAAAAGGTGTGAATTTTGTGGATCTCAAAGATGCAGGAGATCCGGTTGAGATTGCGAAGGCTTATGATAAGGCAGGTGCGGATGAACTGGTATTTCTGGATATCACGGCATCTTCGGACGACAGAAGCACGGTGGTTGACATGGTGCGTAAAGTTGCTGAGTGTGTGTTTATTCCATTTACGGTAGGTGGTGGAATCCGGACCGTTGACGATTTTAAGGCATTGCTTCGGGAAGGTGCGGACAAGATTTCCATCAATTCTTCTGCAATCAATCGACCGGAACTGATCCGGGAAGCAGCGGAGAAGTTTGGAAGCCAGTGTGTGGTTGTCGCGATTGATGCGAAAAGAAGAGAAGACGGCAGTGGGTGGAATATCTATAAAAATGGCGGACGCATTGATATGGGAATTGATGCGGTCGAGTGGGCGAAGAAAGTAGAAGCACTTGGCGCAGGAGAGATTCTTTTGACCAGTATGGACTGTGACGGCACGAAGGCCGGATACGATCTGGAGCTGACAAGGACGATCGCGGAAAATGTATCAATTCCAGTAATCGCCTCTGGAGGAGCAGGTAATCTGGAGCATTTCTACGAAGTACTCGGTGAAGAGGGGAAGGCAGACGCGGCACTTGCGGCATCCCTGTTCCACTATAAAGAGCTGGAAATCAGAGAAGTAAAAGAATATTTGAGAGAAAAAGGCGTATCGGTACGTCTGTAGAGAAAAGGTGGGGAATATGGCAGCAATTAACAATGACTGGCTGGATGCACTGAAAGGTGAATTTTCCAAGCCATACTATAAGAAACTGTTTGAAACAGTGAATCAGGAATACCGGACACACCGGGTATATCCTCCGGCAGATGACATCTTTAATGCATTTCATCTGACACCGCTTAAGGATGTCAAGGTTGTGATCCTTGGTCAGGATCCATATCATGGAGATGGACAGGCAGAGGGTTTAAGCTTTTCTGTGAAACCAGGGGTTGATATTCCACCGTCACTGGTGAATATTTATCAGGAACTGCATGATGATTTGGGATGTACGATCCCAAGCCACGGCAATCTGGTGAAATGGGCGGAGCAGGGAGTACTTCTTCTCAACACGGTTCTTACGGTAAGAGCACATCAGGCTAATTCACATCGTGGAATTGGCTGGGAAGAATTTACAGATGCAGCAATCCGTGTACTCAATACCCAGGACAGGCCGATTGTATTTATTCTGTGGGGAAGACCGGCACAGATGAAAAAGAGAATGCTGACCAATCCGAACCATTTGATCCTGGAAGCACCGCATCCGAGTCCGCTTTCTGCGTATCGTGGATTTTTCGGAAGCAAACCGTTCAGCCAGACAAATAAATTCCTTGAGGCGCATGGTGTAGAGCCAATCGACTGGCAGATTGATGAATTGTAAAGAATAAAAAATAGAGATTTCGGGCAGACTGTGAAGATTTATTTGCAGTCTGTTTTTCCTTTTTTATTTCATAGGAACTTCCTATGAAACAAAAGGCACTACGTGTCGGAGATGCACATTCTTTTTGTTACTGTTCACAGTACAATGTCATTTAG
>ERZ894223.1384-NODE-1384-length-16366-cov-5.516400_pt1 | contig 16366 bp, 13 predicted proteins | sample MGYA00380293_ERZ894223 | MGnify/ENA primary metagenome ERZ894223 (study PRJEB32331, sample SAMN06328445) | human gut metagenome | biome: human gut microbiome; feature: stool | host: Homo sapiens | collected 2014-11-05 ...
CGTATGAGATGGCAAATGAAACAGACGAAGTCGGAATTGTGCGCGGGCTGGCATGGACAAGTGTCGGAGGGGATACACTTCAGATTGAAGTGAATCTGATGCCGGGAAAAGGGGAATTGCTTTTAACCGGACAGCTTGGGGATGTCATGAAAGAGTCGGCGATGGCCGGGATCAGCTATATTCGCTCGATCAGTGAAAAATATGGAATTGAGGCAGATTATTTTGAAAAACATGATTTCCATGTACATATTCCGGAGGGGGCTGTTCCAAAAGACGGACCATCTGCCGGAATCACGATGGCGACGGCAATCTTTTCGGCAATTCTGGATCGAAAAGTGCGCGCAGATGTTGCGATGACAGGAGAGATCACACTGCGTGGAAGAGTGCTTCCGATTGGAGGTCTGAAAGAAAAATTGTTGGCGGCCAAGAATGCCGGGATCAAGAAGGTGCTGATCCCAGCAAGGAACAAAAGAGATGTGGAAGAACTTTCAGCAGAGATTACAAAAGGACTGGAAATCATTCCGGTAGAACAAATGGAAGAAGTGTTAGAACATGCATTTGTTCCGGAATAGGAAGGAAAGGAAAAATTATGATTATCAGAAATATTAATTTAGAGACTGTCTGCGGGATCACAAGTAAGCTGCCGGAAAATGATAAGCCGGAGATTGCGTTTGCAGGGAAATCAAATGTGGGGAAATCTTCGTTGATCAATGCGCTGATGAACCGCAAATCCTATGCAAGAATTTCAGCCACACCAGGAAAGACACAGACAATTAATTTTTATAATATCAATGAAGAGATGTACCTTGTGGATCTCCCGGGATATGGATATGCAAAAGTGTCGGAGAAAGAGAAAATCCAGTGGGGAAAATTGATTGAAAAATATCTGCATACATCAAAACAGTTACGGGCAGTGTTTCTTCTGATCGACATCCGGCATGAACCATCGGCTAATGATAAGATGATGTATCAGTGGATCGTGGATCAAGGATATAATCCGATTATTATTGCGACAAAATTAGATAAAATCAAGCGCAGCCAGGTGCAAAAACATGTTAAAATGATAAAAGAAGGTCTGCAGCTTGTGCCGGGAACGACAGTTATTCCATTCTCTTCGGAGACAAAACAGGGAAGAGATGAGATTTGGGACCTGGTCGAGCGAGAATTTCTAAATGACGAAGAGACATTACAGGAAACTGAAAACTAAGAAGCAAAGAAAGCTTACTGATTCATAAAAAAGAGGTGGAGCATATGGAAGACAGAAGACCTTACTGGAAAGTGGCGGCAAGTCTTTTGGTCAGTCTGATTGGAACAGTCGTGTTTGTGGTGGCAGGATTTCAACTGATGGGGTATTTTATGCCATTCGTGATTGGGTGGGTAATCGCAATGATTGCCAATCCGGTCGTGCGATGGCTGGAAAAGCGGTTGAAGATCGTAAGAAAGCTGGGCTCAGCGATCATTATTGTAATGGTGCTCGGTCTGATCGTGACAGGACTTTACTTTGGATTCAGCAAGGCGTTTACGGAAATCAAAATTTTTATTGACAATTTTCCGGAGATGTATCAGCAGTTCGAGGAAGATTTTCGACAGATCGGAAGAGAATTCCAGGGGATTTTTCATTTGTTGCCGGCAGAACTGCAGGTGGGCTGGGATGAGATGGTCAACAATATGGATCAGGGAATGGCAGATTTGATCACGGGGATCAGCGAGCCGACAGTGACTGCAGCAGGAAACTTTGCAAAGCGTCTTCCATCTATTTTGATTGCAGTAATCGTGACGGTCATTTCTGCTTACATTTTTATTGCGGAACGTGACGAGATCATTGTGTGGAGCAAGAAGATTGCTCCAAGTGCAGTTCAGAAAAAAATGACGATGGTTGTGGACAATTTTAAATATGCAGTGGGGGGATATTTTAAAGCGCAGTTTAAGATTATGATCGTTGTTGCACTGATCTTGAGTTTGGGGCTGGCATTCTTAAAAGTCAAGTATGTATTACTCTGTGCGATTTTGATTGCACTGCTTGATTTTCTTCCATTTTTTGGAACCGGGACAGCAATGATACCGTGGGCTGTATTCGAGTTTCTGACAGGGGACTATAAACTTGCAATCGGTCTGATTATTTTATATGCTACCACACAGCTTGTAAGACAGCTGATCCAGCCTAAGCTTGTGGCAGATAGCATGGGACTGACGCCGCTTGTGACATTGGTTCTGCTTTATGTTGGTTACAAGATGGGAAGTGTATTTGGCATGATACTGGCAGTTCCGGCAGGAATGATCGTTATTAATATGTACAAAGCAGGAGCCTTTGATTATATTTTAGATGATGTGAAAATATTGCTCAAAGGGATTCAAAAGCTCAGAGAGCCTTAAGGGAAACCAATCCGACAATAGCCGGTAGGAATAAAAATGATACAGCAGAAAGGTGGAAAAACAATGAAGTACGATTTTACAACAATTGTGGACAGACATGGAAAAGATGCAGTGGCAGTAGATCTTCCGGAGTTTTTTAATCCATACAAAGATGGAGTGACATTAAAAGAAGGATTTGATCTGATTCCGATGTGGGTGGCAGATATGAATTTTCCGGCAGTGCCGACAATTCCAAAGGCGATGGAGGAGCGTATCCGACATACGACTTATGGATATTTCGAGCCAAGAAAAGAATATTTCGACTGTATTATCCAATGGCAGAAAAGAAGAAACGGTGTGGAAGCGTTGACACCGGAATGTATCGGTTATGAGAACGGTGTGCTTGGAGGTGTTGTAAGTGCACTCAGAGTTTTCTGCTCACAGGGAGATACGGTGCTTGTACATAGCCCGACTTACATCGGGTTTACCAATACATTAAAGAACAATGGCTTTGATATTATCCATAGTCCGCTTGTGCAGGATGAGGATGGAATCTGGCGTATGGATTTTGAAGATATGGAGCGAAAGATTAAAGAACATAAAATTCATGCTGCAATTTTGTGCTCTCCGCATAATCCGACCGGACGTGTCTGGGAAAGATGGGAATTAGAAAAGGCGATGGAGATTTATAAAGAGAATGACGTCTATGTGATTTCCGATGAAATCTGGTCTGATCTTGTTCTCTATGGAAATCAGCATATTCCGACACAGTCTGTATCTGAAGACGCGAAAAATCGTACAGTAGCTCTGTATGCTCCGTCTAAGACATTTAATCTTGCAGGAATGGTAGGAAGTTACCATATTATCTATAACAAATATATCCGCGAGCGTGTGGAAAAAGAATCTTCCTTATGCCATTACAATTCGATCAACCTCTTATCGATGTATGCGCTGATGGGAGCTTACTGTGAAGAGGGTGCAGAGTGGACAGATGAGCTTCGCGAGGTGCTTGGTGAAAATATAACATATGCATGTGATTTTATTGAAGCACATTTCCCTGGGGTAAAAGTATCAAGACCGCAGGGAACGTATATGCTGTTTTTAGATTGTACGGAGTGGTGTAAGGAACATGGAACTACAATCGATGAAGTGCAGGCAAAAGGATATGAAGTAGGTGTTGTCTGGCAGGATGGGCGTGCATTCCACGGTCCATGTGCAATTCGTATGAATTTGGCACTTCCATTTAGCCGGGTAAAAGAGGCATTTGACAGACTTGCAGAGTATGTATTTTGTTAAGATAGAAGCGGTGAAAGTTTAGATTTCCTGATAGTTTGCAGAAGAAAAATGCGACCGTAGAGGAAATTGGGATATGGATCTGTGACAGAATATTCAATTTGAAAGAACAGGACTGCGACCTATCAGGGGGAAATGAAGAACCCAGATAGGTGCGGTCCTTTTGTTATAGGAGTGTTTCTAAAATAAAGGGAAAAGTTAACCGAGTGCTACATCCAGAATCATCATGACACAGAAGCCGACTGCAAATCCGATTGTGGCAATGTTGGAATGTGTTCCTTCACTTGCCTCAGGGATGATCTCTTCTACGATTACATAAATCATAGCTCCTGCCGCAAAACTTAGCAGGTATGGAAGGAGTGGAATCAGAAAATCGGAGAGCAGGATTACTGCGATTGCCCCAAACGGTTCCACCAGACCGGAAAGCGTACCGTAGAGAAATGATTTTCTGCGGCTGATCCCTTCTGATTTCAGTGGCATGGAGATGATTGCCCCTTCTGGGAAATTCTGAATTGCAATCCCGACAGAGAGAGCAAAAGCAGAGGCAAGAGTTACCTCTGTACCGGCATTTTTCAGTCCGGCAAATACGGCACCGACTGCCATCCCTTCCGGCAGATTGTGGATTGCGACTGCAAGAATCATCATAGTTGTTTTTTGAAGACTGCTCTTTGGTCCTTCCGGTTGCGTTTGATTGAGGTGTAGATGTGGGATCAGGCGGTCAAAGAGAAGCAGGAGTAAGATGCCGATCAGAAGACCGGATATTGCTGGGAGGAAGCTGAACTTTCCCATGCCTCTTTCGGTAGAAAGATCCATTGCGGGAATCAGCAGAGACCAGACGGATGCGGCCATCATTACCCCGGAAGAAAATCCGAGCAAAGCCTTCTGCAAAAGAGGATGGATTTTGTCTTTCATAAAAAACACCATAGCTGCGCCGAGGGTAGTTCCGACAAATGGAATGGAAACCCCTGCAATTGTATTAAAATCTAACATAGAACCTCCTTGTACTTTTTGATAAAAATGAAATGTTTAATGGAAAAAATTATATTGTTATCATATTGTGAAGTGTGAAAAATGTCAATGGCAATGGGAAAAGAAGAAACAGAACAAACATTCGATTTGTTCTGTACTTTTATTATATATTTTGATATAATAACCAAAGAGAATGAAGATAATAGATTCATAGGAGGAATTTCATGGATCATTTTGAATTAGTATCAGAATATGCCCCAACCGGCGACCAGCCGCAAGCCATCGAGCAGCTTGTCAAAGGTTTTCAGGAAGGAAACCAATGCCAGACGCTTCTTGGAGTTACCGGTTCGGGGAAGACATTCACAATGGCGAATGTCATTCAACAATTAAACAAACCAACATTAATTATCGCCCACAATAAAACTTTGGCTGCTCAGTTATACGGCGAATTTAAAGAGTTCTTTCCTAATAATGCGGTAGAATACTTTGTATCCTAGTCCATTGGAGCCTTAAAAGCGTGATATTTGGTGGTATTTAGTACTGTTTTGTACGGAATTTGCGGACGGAGAAGGACTAAACGGACAGGATGATATGAGGTGAATGGATGGAATTTGTGACTTTTTGTAAGGAAAAGTCGTAATGAAGAACAGGAGAAGGTTCTGGATAAAATTAGATTATTTAGAAAAACGGATACAACATTGGTATATATTGCATCTGATGAATTTGCACAAGAAATTATGAAAAAAATATCATAGTGGTGTTAAGTTATACATTCATATCAAGCGAAGTACGGGGGCGGTTATTGTTTATTATAATAATGATGTCAACAAGGTTGTTCATTTGGATATAGTCGAACAAGAATATATTTTAAAATGTGCTGATGCAGAAAGGTAAGGAATAGGGAGAAATAGAGGATGAAGATTTCTAAAAAAATATTAGGTCAAATTCAGAAAGACATAGAGGCTTGTGAGAATCAAAAATCAAGGCAAGGATCAGAAGCATTATATAATGCATTGATTGCAAGATATATATTATTGGATTCCGATTTTAAAAATGGATTACCAAATAATGGAAAATCAATGGCGCCAGGTCAAGAATTTGATTATAGACCAGAATTAAAAGCTATTTCAGAAAAATTAAAAATGATTTTACTAATGAATCAAAACGAAATTATAGAAAGTGAAAATTCTCAATTATTGAAAATTAAAGAGTTTATTGTACAGGGGGAAAAGATAAAGAAAGAGGAGTATCATCCGGCTCGAGGCGGATTTCCCTTTTCATATGTGTCAGGACCTCAATATGATCAATGGATGGCAGAAATAAATATTGTAAATGAAAGGGTGCTAACAGATCATCCATTGAAGGAAAGTATAGGTCTAATGTGTGAGAAAAAGGATGATGATCCAAGAGCATGTGATAAAATGATAGGGTATTTGCGGGCAGTTGCAAATGATGATGAGTTCTGGGATAGTATTAAAGTAAAAACAGAAGAAGGTGGTAAAATGTCAAATAAAAAGGTTTTTATTGTTCATGGTCACGATAAGATGGCAAAAATTGAAGTAGCACGTTTTATAGAAAAGTTTGGTTTAGAAGCAATTATTTTACATGAACAACCAAATTCGGGTAAGACAATTATAGAGAAGATAGAAGCAAATTCTGATGTACAATATGCTGTGGTATTATATACTCCTTGCGACATGGGGCGTGCTAAAGAAGAAGGTGTTAATGAAGAAAAAGAAAGGGCAAGACAGAATGTGGTGTTTGAACATGGATATTTGATTGGAAAGTTGGGACGAGATAAAGTGAGTGCTTTGGTTAAAGGAGATATAGAGAAACCCGGAGATATTTCGGGAGTGGTATATATATCTATGGACGATGCCGGAGCATGGAAAACAGAACTTGCTAGAGAGATGAAAAGTATAGGTTTAGAAGTTGACATGAACAAATTGTAATAAAATGTACATACCTAGTTGGTTTTACAAGAATCAACTGGGATTTTTTATGCCTAAATTTCTGTACATAGCCATTTCCCGCAAAGGAGTGGCTATTAAATTTGAGAAGAAAGGAGGAAGTCAGAGTATGACATCAAAGTGTAAAGTGATTGCGATTGCGAATCAGAAAAGAGACAAAGGGAAAACAACGACAACGGTGAATCTTGGAGTGGGATTGATAAATGAAGGGAAAAAGGTACTTCTAATCGACGCTGATCCGCAAGGAGATTTGACCACATCTTTAGGTTGGGTGGATCAGGATAATTTTCCGGTAACGCTTGCGACACATGTGGAGGGGATTATTCGTGACAAGAGTATAAAGTGGATGAAGGAATGCTGCACCATGCGGAAGGCGTTGATTTAATTCCGGCAAACATTGAATTGTCAAGAATGGAAATGTTGCTTGTAAATGAAATGAGCAGGGAAACAACATTGAAAACGTATCTGGAACCGTTAAAGAAATCCTATGATTATGTTCTGATCGACTGTATGCTAAGTTTGGGAATGTTGACAATCAACGCATTAGCGGCGGCAGATAGTGTGATTGTGCCAGTTCAGGCGCATTATCTGCTTTTAAAGGGAATGACACAGTTAATGCAGACGATTGAAAAGGTACAACGTCAAATCAATCCGCCTTTGAAAGGGGATGGAATGCTGCTTACACTTGCGGATATGCGGACAAATTTAGCCCGTGTCACAGAGACCAGTCTGAAAGAGAACTATGGAAAGTTTATCAGAGTGTATCAAGCCTTTACAAAAGAGGTGGTTCGGATGCCGAGGGAGCGGATACAGAAATATTTTCCGCCGAAAGCAACGGAAAAGCAGATTGAGGATACAATTGTGAAAGCGTTGGAACTGTACCGAAAACGGGAACGCAGTTTAGAACGATAAGGCTTGCCATCTGAGGAAATGTTCTCGCATTTGGACAGCCTTTTTCTTTTGTTCTTCCTTTCCACACCCTGCCACTTTAATATTACCAGCGGTTTACTAGCCGAAAAAAGAATAAGAGGAGTGTGCCTATTCACATTTTTCGGTTTCTGAAGCAGAGTGGACGGAATAGGACAGTTTACTTCTAATAAATAAAAAAAGTTTACTTTTACACAATAATAAATTATAATAAATGTGTGAAAGTAAGGTGATGAAAATGAATAAAAAAGAAAAGTTAGACAATATGTTATGTGAAAAGAACGGAGTTCTTCAAACTGCTGATGTGATTGAAGCAGGAATTTCAAAGACTTATTTTATGGAATATGCAAAGAAAATGGAATTAGAACGTGTGGCAAAAGGAATTTACTTGTCGCCGGATGCATGGGAAGATCCTTTTTATTTATTACAATCGAGATATCCACAGATTATTTTTTCGCATGAAACTTCGCTTTATTTGTTAGGAATGGCAGAGAGAGAGCCGTTACAATTTACGGTTACTGTAAAAGCAGGATATCATGCAAAAAGTATGAAAGAGCAGAAGGTAAAAGTATATCGTGTAAAAAAAGAACTTTTAGAGTTGGGGGTAGTAAATTTAGAATCACCAGAGGGAAATTTTGTGAAAGCGTACAATGCGGAACGTACCGTGTGTGATTTATTACGAAGCCGCAGTAATGTAGAGATTCAGGATTTACAGACAGCAATAAGGGAATACCTGCGAAGTAAAGAAAAAAATCTGCCACAACTTATGCGATATGCAAAAGAGTTTCGTGTAGAAAAAATTTTAAGACCATATTTAGAGGTGTTGTTATAATGATTAAAACTTCAAGGCAGTTGAAAGCGTTAGTAAGAAATCTAACAAAGGGAGATAGCTTACAGGCACAGATTATTATGCGTAACTATGTGATGGAGCGTTTTTTAGAACGTATTTCTCTTTCAAAATATAGAAACAATTTTATATTGAAAGGCGGAATGTTAGTATCTGCTATGGTAGGATTGGATACTCGTTCTACAATGGATATTGACACAACCATAAAAAATATGCCGCTATCCGTAGAAAATGCAAAGGAAATGATAGAAGAAATTATTGCAATTCCTATTGATGACGGTATGACATTTTCTATAAAAAGTGTTGGTGAAATTATGGATGAGGCGGAATATAGCGGAGTACGAGCAAATTTGGAGGCTACATTGGAAACAATGCGGACACCATTAAAAGTAGATATTTCTACCGGAGATATTATCACACCGAGAGAAGTATTGTATACTTTTAGGTTGATGTTTGAAGAACGTACCATATCTATTTTAGCCTATAATTTGGAAACTGTGCTTGCAGAGAAAATGGAAACAGTAATAGCAAGAGGTGTAGCGAATACAAGATTGAGGGATTACTATGATCTGTATATTTTACAGAATGAATATACCCATGCGATGAACATGGAGCAATTTAAGGCGGCATTTTTAGCAACAAGTAAAAAACGTAATTCTATACAATTGATAACCGAGGGAAATAGGATTTTAAAAGAAATAGCAGATAGTGAAGTTATGCAGGGACTATGGAAAAGTTATCAAAAGAAATTCAGCTATGCGGAAGATATCAGCTGGGAAATGGTAATGGATAGCATTGAAAAATTATTTGAGCAAGCATTACAATAGACAAAAAAGAACAAACATTCGGTTTTGTTCTATACTTTTATTTTATAGTTTGCTATAATAGAAAAAGAATAAAGATAATATATAGAGTTGTTATCAAAATATAAAGTTAAATTGGGGAAATGGTATTTCCCTAATTTAAATTGTATAGGAGAATTTCATGGATCATTTTGAATTAGTATCAGAATACGCCCCAACCGGCGACCAGCCGCAAGCCATCGACCAGCTTGTAAAAGGCTTTCAGGAAGGCAACCAATGCCAGACACTTCTTGGCGTTACCGGTTCCGGTAAGACATTTACGATGGCGAACGTCATCGCACAATTAAATAAACCAACATTGATTATCGCCCACAATAAAACTTTGGCTGCTCAGTTATACGGCGAATTTAAAGAGTTCTTTCCTAATAATGCGGTAGAATACTTTGTATCCTACTATGACTACTACCAACCAGAAGCCTATGTCCCATCTTCGGACACCTACATTGCAAAGGATTCTGCCATCAATGATGAGATTGATAAGCTTCGACACTCTGCGACAGCTGCACTGTCGGAGCGAAGAGATGTGATTATTGTGGCGAGTGTATCTTGCATCTATGGACTGGGTTCACCGATTGATTATCAGGAGATGGTGATCTCGCTGAGGCCGGGTATGATCAAGGACCGGGATGAGGTCATTGCGAAGTTGATTGAGATTCAATACGATAGAAATGATATGGATTTTAAGCGTGGAACCTTCCGTGTAAGAGGCGATGTACTGGAAATCTTTCCGGCAATCTCGGAAGATTATGCAATCCGAGCAGAGTTTTTTGGAGATGAGATTGAACGGATCACGGAGATTGATCTTCTGACAGGAGAGATTAAGAGCGAACTGAGCCATGTTGCAATTTTTCCGGCATCACACTACGTCGTATCGAAGGAGAGCATTGACCGGGCAACGAAGGCGATCGAGGAAGAGCTGGAGGAGCAGGTTCGATACTTTAAGAGTGAGGACAAGCTGCTGGAGGCACAGAGAATCGCAGAACGGACGAATTTCGATATCGAGATGATGAGAGAAACTGGATTCTGTTCGGGAATTGAGAATTATTCCAGACACCTGACGGGATTAAAGCCGGGAGAAGCGCCACACACATTGATTGATTATTTTCCGGATGATTTCATCATTATGATCGATGAGTCACATAAGACAATTCCGCAGATTGGGGGAATGTATGCGGGGGACCGCTCGCGCAAGAAGACTTTGGTGGACTATGGGTTTAGGCTTCCTTCGGCGTTGGATAACCGACCGCTGAATTTTGAAGAATTTGAAAGTAAGGTCAATCAAATGCTGTTTGTCTCTGCTACGCCGGGAGAGTATGAGGAACGCAATGAACTTCTGCGGGCAGAGCAGGTAATCCGTCCGACAGGACTTCTTGATCCGGAGGTGGAAGTACGTCCGGTGGAAGGGCAGATAGACGATCTTGTTGGCGAAGTGAATAAAGAGATTGCGAAGAAAAATAAGGTGCTGATCACAACGCTGACGAAGCGTATGGCAGAGGATCTTACGGATTATATGCGAGAACTTGGAATCCGGGTGAAATACCTTCATTCGGATATCGACACTTTGGAGCGGACAGAGATCATCCGCGATATGCGTATGGATGTGTTCGATGTTCTTGTGGGAATCAACCTTTTGCGAGAAGGATTGGATATTCCGGAGATCACACTTGTTGCGATTCTCGATGCAGACAAGGAAGGATTCCTTCGTTCGGAGACATCGCTGATCCAGACGATCGGTCGAGCTGCAAGGAATGCAGAGGGTCATGTGATCATGTACGCGGATACGATGACAGATTCTATGAAGGCTGCCATTGAAGAGACAAAGCGAAGACGTCAGGTGCAGATGGAATACAATGAGAAGCATGGAATTACGCCGAAGACAATACACAAATCCGTACGGGATCTGATCAGTATTTCAAAAAAGGTGTCTTCCGAGGAGATGAAGCTGGAAAAAGATCCGGAATCTATGAGTGAAAAGGAATTACAGGCTGCAATTAAGGATATTAATAAGAAGATGAAAAAAGCCGCAGCAGAACTGAATTTTGAGGTGGCAGCAGAACTAAGAGATCAGCTGATAGAATTTAAGAAAAAGCTGTTGGAGATAGAGGAATCATAAGGACAAAGAAAAGAAGAGGTAAGAAATGGCACGCAAAGCAGAAAAGAAGCAGTATATTAAGATTAGAGGTGCAAACGAACACAATCTGAAAAATATTGATGTGGATATTCCGAGAAATGAGCTTGTAGTATTGACAGGATTGAGTGGTTCTGGAAAGTCTTCTCTGGCATTTGATACGATTTATGCAGAGGGACAGAGAAGGTATATGGAGTCATTATCCTCCTACGCGAGACAGTTTCTAGGACAGATGGAGAAGCCGGATGTAGAGAGTATCGAAGGCCTTTCCCCGGCGATTTCGATCGATCAGAAATCTACGAATCGAAATCCGAGGTCGACAGTTGGAACGGTGACGGAGATTTATGATTATTTTCGATTACTGTATGCCAGGATTGGTATCCCACATTGTCCAAAGTGTGGAAAAGAGATTAAAAAGCAGACAGTGGATCAGATGACAGATCAGATTATGGAACTGCCGGAAGGAACGAAGATTCAACTACTTGCTCCGGTAGTCAGAGGGCGCAAGGGAACTCACGCAAAACTGTTTGAGAAAGCGAAGAAGAGTGGATATGTTCGTGTGCGCGTGGATGGAAGTATGTATGAACTGACCGAGGAGATTATACTGGATAAGAATATCAAGCATAATATTGAAATTGTTGTAGATCGTCTGATCGTACGGGAAGGGATTGAAAAAAGACTGTCAGATTCGATTGAGAGTGTACTGACATTGGCGGAAGGATTGCTTCAGGTAGATGTGATCGGCGGAGAATCATTAAATTTCAGCCAGAGTTTTTCCTGTCCAGATTGTGGAATCAGTATCGAAGAGATTGAGCCGAGAAGCTTTTCTTTCAATAATCCTTTTGGAGCATGTCCGGATTGTTATGGTCTTGGATATAAGATGGAATTTGATATTGATTTGATGATCCCGGATAAAACACTCAGTATCAATGACGGAGCGATTACGGTGATTGGATGGCAGTCTTGCACAGATAAAGGGAGTTTTACAAGAGCAATCCTGGAGGCACTCTGCAAAGAGTACGGATTTGATCTGGATACGCCGTTTGAGGACTATCCGGAAGCGGTGCAGCATGTGCTGATTCATGGTACAGATGGAAGGGAAGTGAAAGTGTACTATAAAGGACAGCGGGGTGAAGGTGTTTATGATGTCGCGTTTGAGGGACTGCTAAGGAATGTAGAGCGCCGATACCGGGAGACTGGTTCTGAGACGATGAAAGCAGAATATGAATCTTTTATGCGGATTACCCCGTGTCATACTTGTGGGGGACAGCGTTTGAAGAAGGATGCGCTTGCAGTGACTGTCGGCGGAATGAATATTGCGGAGGTAACCGCATTATCAATCGAAAAATTGCAAAAATTTCTTGCAGAACTCGTGTTGACAGAGACACAGGAGCTGATCGGCGGACAGATTCTAAAGGAGATCAAAGCGAGGACAAATTTTCTGATGGATGTTGGGCTGGATTACCTTACCCTTTCTCGGGCGACAGGAACACTCTCCGGCGGTGAGGCACAGAGAATCCGACTGGCGACCCAGATCGGTTCCGGACTTGTAGGTGTGGCCTACATCCTTGATGAGCCGAGCATTGGACTGCACCAGAGAGACAATGACAAGTTGTTAAAGACGTTGAAGCATTTAAGAGACCTTGGGAATACACTGATTGTTGTAGAACATGATGAAGATACGATGAAGGAAGCGGATTATATTGTCGATATCGGTCCGGGGGCAGGAGAGCACGGCGGAGAAGTTGTAGCGGCAGGTACGGCAAAAGAGATTATGAAAAATAAAAAATCTGTGACGGGCGCGTATTTGAGTGGTCGGAAGAAGATTCCGGTGCCGGAAGAAAGAAGGGAGCCGAAAGGATTTCTTAAGATTCTTGGAGCGAAAGAAAACAATTTGAAAAATATTGATGTGGAGATTCCACTGGGGGTCATGACATGTGTAACAGGAGTCTCGGGATCCGGAAAGAGTTCTCTTGTGAATGAGATTTTATATAAAGCACTGGCAAAAGAACTGAACCGCGCCCGGACAATTCCTGGAAAGCATACGCGGATCGAAGGGCTGGAACAGGTAGATAAAGTAATCAATATAGACCAATCTCCGATCGGAAGGACACCGAGATCGAACCCAGCAACTTATACGGGAGTCTTTGATCTGATCCGTGATCTGTTTGCGGCAACGGCAGACGCAAAGGCCAGAGGGTATAAGAAAGGAAGATTCAGTTTTAATGTCAAGGGAGGACGATGTGAAGCGTGCAGTGGAGATGGGATTCTGAAAATCGAGATGCACTTTTTGCCGGATGTCTATGTACCATGTGAAGTTTGTCATGGAAAAAGGTATAACCGTGAGACGTTGGAGGTAAAATATAAAGGAAAAAGTATTTATGATGTACTCAATATGACTGTGGAAGAAGCACTTCATTTCTTTGAAAATGTGCCGAGCATCCGCAGGAAAATGGAGACGTTGTATGATGTAGGACTGTCTTACATTCGTCTTGGACAGCCATCCACCACATTGTCGGGAGGAGAAGCGCAGAGGATCAAATTGGCGGCGGAATTGAGTAAGCGCAGCACCGGAAAAACAGTGTATATCTTGGATGAACCAACAACTGGACTGCATTTTGCAGATGTGCATAAGCTTACAGAAATTTTGCAGAAGCTGTCTGCAGATGGAAATACAGTGGTAGTCATTGAGCATAATCTGGATGTGATTAAAACGGCTGATTATCTGATCGATATCGGTCCGGAAGGAGGAGACAAAGGAGGGACGGTGATCGCGAAAGGAACACCGGAACAGGTTGCCGCTTCCGAATGCTCTTACACCGGAAAGTATATTGCACCGCTGTTGCGGCAGGGGGAATAAACAAAAAATCAGACAGACGAAAATGAGGAAAGGGGAATCGAGATGTCGGCAGATATCGGAATTGATCTGGGAACTGCAAGCGTACTCGTGTTTATAAAAGGCAAAGGGGTTGTATTAAAGGAGCCCTCTGTCGTGGCACTGGACCGGGATACGAAAGAGATAAAAGCCATTGGAGAAGAAGCTAGACTGATGCTTGGAAGGACACCGGGGAATATCATCGCGATCAGACCTTTGGAAAAAGGTGTTGTATCAGACTATACGGTCACAGAGAAGATGATTAAATATTTTGTGCAGAAGTCGCTCGGAAGAAGAATGTTAAAGAAACCTAGAATCAGCATTTGTGTTCCGTGTCAGATCACAGAAGTGGAACAGAAGGCCGTGGAGGAGGCTGCTTATGCAGCAGGAGCAAGAGAAGTCTGTCTTGTGGAAGAACCGGTGGCGGCAGCAATTGGAGCTGGTTTGGATATTATGAAACCATTTGGCAATATGATTGTAGATATTGGCGGCGGAACAACGGATGTGGCGGTGATTTCGCTGGGGGCAGCAGTGGTCCATACTTCTGTGAAGACGGCGGGGAATGATTTTGATGAGGCAATTGCACGCTATATGAGAAAAAAGCAGAATCTGCTGGTTGGTGATCGTACGGCGGAGGAGATTAAGATCAAAGTGGGAACGGTTTATCCGCTTGAAGAGGAACTGGAGATAGAGATCAGAGGAAGGAATCTTGTGACGGGATTGCCGAAAACGGTTACGGTGACTTCCTCAGAGACAGAGTCTGTCCTGAGGGAAGTGGCAGACCAGATTGTAGAGTCGGTGATCCATGTACTGGAGCAGACACCACCGGAATTGTCAGCGGATATTTTGGAGCGTGGAATTATGCTGACCGGAGGAGGTGCACTTCTGCGGGGGCTGGATACACTGATGGAGGAGAAGACGGGAATCCGGACGATGGCAGCAGAAGATCCGATGAAAGTTGTTGCAGTGGGAAGTGGACAATTTGCAGAAGTTACTGGGATGAGAAGAAATTCTTAGTCTGGTTTAGATTTTACGAAAAACATTGAAAAGAATAGAGCATAAGCTGCCGGGAAGTAAGGAATTCGGAAGAACAGACATAGGAAGGGAAATCCTGTGAAAAAGTTTGGATGAAAGCTTTAGTTCACGGCAGTTTTTTTCATATATTTTGTGTGATAGAAGGAGCATATGTATTTTCTGAAAAGCAATCTACAAAGGAGTTTTCATGCTTTTAAGAACGTGGTACGATAGAAACAGATTTAACAGAAAAGGAAAAGAGCAGGAACATGGAGAAAATAATCGGATATGTGGAGCACATTGTGTTTCGCAATGAAGACAATGGTTATACGGTGTTTCATCTGCACAATGAAGATGGGGATCTGACTTGTGTCGGGATGTTTCATTATATTAGCGAGGGAGAGTTTCTGGAGGTATCCGGAGAATATACGAATCATGCGGTGTATGGATCACAGCTTCAAGTACAGGAGTATCGGGTAAAAGAACCGGAAGATCTTCATTCTATAGAAGTTTATCTTGGTTCCGGAGCAATCAAGGGACTTGGAAGTGCGCTGGCAGGAAGAATTGTAAGAAAATTCAAAGGGGATACCTTCCGCATCATCGAAGAAGAGCCGGAACGTCTCGCAGAGATCAAAGGGATCAGCGAGAGAATGGCAAGAGAGATTGCAGTGCAGGTAGAAGAGAAGAAGGAAATGCGACAGGCAATGTTGTATTTGCAGAAATATGGTATTTCAACAACACTTGCGGCAAAGATTTATCAGCATTATGGACAGAGTATTTATCGCGTGATCGAACAGAATCCGTATCAGCTGGCAGATCATGTAGAGGGGGTTGGATTTAAGACTGCCGATGAGATCGCGGCAAAGGTAGGGATCCATACAGACTCTGATTTCCGAATCCGGAGTGGTATCTTTTACACGTTGCTTCAGGCAGTTGGGGAAGGCCACGTGTACCTTCCGGAACAGACACTGCTTGCGCGAACAAGCCAGCTTTTGCAGGTGAAAATTGAAGATATGGAGCGGCATCTGATGGATCTGTGTATGGAAAAGAAGATCGTCGTCAAGGAGAAGCCAGAGGGAAAGAGAGTGTATGCTTCTCATTTCTATTATCTGGAATTAAATACTGCAA
>ERZ894223.1388-NODE-1388-length-16359-cov-9.760366_pt1 | contig 16359 bp, 11 predicted proteins | sample MGYA00380293_ERZ894223 | MGnify/ENA primary metagenome ERZ894223 (study PRJEB32331, sample SAMN06328445) | human gut metagenome | biome: human gut microbiome; feature: stool | host: Homo sapiens | collected 2014-11-05 ...
AAAATATCTGGATGATCCGGAAAAGTATCTGGAGGTGGATGATCTTGGATATTAAGAGAAAGAAAAAAGAAAAACGAATCCAGCTGCTCGGTGGCCTGATTGGAATCTGTGTGGCTGTAGTCTCTCTGTTTTATTTCTTTCATGTAGAAAAAGCGGAGGCAGAGAAAAGAATGGTGGAGATTGTAAACTATGTCAAAGTGCAGTGCTCAACCTACACTCATTACAATGAATCATCGGAATCCAAAAGTCTTCTCCGTGCCATTGAAAGTGCCAGACAGATGAGTACAAATATTAACATGGAAACAGAAAACGGCAGGCAGCTAAGCCGGGATTTCCTGAAAGAAAATCTGCAGACTCTCTGGGTGAATGGCATCATTGTACTGGATACAGAAGGAAAGATAGATTGTGAATACAGTACGGATGAATCTCTGGCAAATGAGATTACAGAGTATCTGCAAAAAGAAATTATCATGGATTTTGTCGGATATGAAGAAAGATCGTATTCAGAACGGATTAACAGGAAAGACGGATCACATATTGACATTGCAGCCTGTGCCAGAAAAGATGCACAGGGTATCGTTGCTGTTTATTATTATACACCTCCGAAATTTGCCAGGAACTATACTCTGACGATACAGAGTCTTTTAAACGGCTATAGCACCCAGAAGGATGGAACGATTATTGTTGCAGACGAGGGAATCATTGTTGCCAGCAATGATGAGAGTTTGTTGGGGCAGAATACGGCTGACAACGAAGTTGTTAAGGCAATGAAGAGTAATACAGACAGTCAGCACATTTATCATTTGAAGAATGAAGGAACCGGATGCTACGGAATCATGCTGAAGCAGCGTGATTATTATATCTATGCGTATCTTTCGGATACAGAAGTGTTCCATAACCTTCCATTAAATGTGATAAGCGTTATTTTTCTTTATTTCCTGATGTTTAGTATATTCTGGTTTTGGACATACAGAACCAATCAGGCACATCAGAAACAGGAACAGGAAAAAGATGAAAAATATAAAACAGAACTTCTGATTGCTGCAAAAAAGGCAGAAGCCGCCAATGAGGCAAAAACAGAGTTTCTACAGCGAATGAGCCATGATATCCGGACTCCGATCAATGGAATCTGCGGCATGGTAAATATGGCAGATCATTATGCAGATGATATGGAGAAGCAGAAGGAATACAGGACAAAGGTGAAAGAGGCATCCAATCTGTTGCTGGAACTGGTAAATGATGTTCTGGATATGAGTAAGCTTGAGTCAGGTGAAATCGTTCTGGAAGAGATTCCATTTAATCTGAGCAGTATTTACAGGGAAGTATTTGTTGTAATCGAGCAGGTGGCTGCAGAACAGAATCTCCAAATTGTGTGGGAGAAAAAAGAAATCACACACCGTGATCTTATTGGAAGTCCAAGGTATGTGAAACGTGTGATGATGAATATTCTGTCCAATGCGATGAAATATAACAGAGAAAACGGACATATCTATATCAGCTGCATTGAAATTCCATCCGGACAGCCAGAAACGACGACAATGGAATTTGTCTGCCGGGATACCGGAATCGGAATGGCAGAAGAGTTCCAAAAACATATTTTTGAACCATTTGCACAGGAACATGCAGGAAGCCGCACAAGATTTTCCGGAACAGGTCTGGGAATGCCGATTTCAAAGAAACTGATTGAGAAAATGGGTGGAACGATTACCTTTGAAAGCGCAGAAGGCATAGGGACGACATTTGTGATCCGGGTTCCATTTAAAATAGATCTGGATGTGGATATACGTGAAGAACAGGCGGATGTATCCGAAAAATCTATAAAGGGGCTGCATATTCTTCTGGCGGAAGATAATGAGCTGAATATGGAAATCGCTGAATTTGTGCTTCAGAATGAAGGTGCTGAGGTGTCCAAAGCATGGAATGGCGAGGAAACTGTTGAGCTATTCAGAAAAAGTGAATCTGGTGAATTTGATGCTATTCTTATGGATATTATGATGCCAGTCATGAATGGATATGAAGCCACAAAGATGATTAGGTCTCTGGACAGGGAGGATGCAAAGGTGATTCCGATTATTGCGATGACAGCAAATGCATTCACGGAGGACAGGCTAAGAGCAAAAGAAGCAGGAATGAATGAACATATCGCAAAACCTTTTGATGTAAAACTATTGGTAAAGATAATTCATAAATTGGTGCATTAGAGCATGTTTGAAAAATAGTCTCAGAAGGGGGATTCGTAATGAGAAAGAAAAAATGGAACAGAGTTTTAGCTGTACTTTTAATGATGGTGATGAGTATATCACTTCTGTCAGGATGTGGCAGCAAAAGTGCGGAAAAAGAAGATGCAGAAACAATTACTGTGTATTTATGGAGCACAAACCTCTATGAAAAATATGCACCATACATTCAGGAACAGCTCCCGGATATCAATGTTGAATTTGTCGTAGGGAATAATGATCTGGATTTCTACAAATTTCTGAATGAAAATGGTGGATTGCCGGATATTATAACCTGCTGTCGTTTCTCACTGCATGACGCGAGTCCCCTGAAAGACAATCTGATGGATCTTTCTACAACCAATGTTGCTGGTGCTGTTTATGATACCTACCTCAGCAATTTTATGAATGAGGATGGAAGCGTAAACTGGCTTCCGGTGTGTGCGGATGCACATGGTTTTGTAGTGAACAAAGACCTTTTTGAAAAGTATGATATCCCTCTTCCAACAGATTACGAAAGTTTTGTCTCTGCCTGCCAGGCATTTGACAAAGTGGGAATTCGTGGATTTACAGCAGACTATTATTATGATTATACCTGTATGGAAACACTGCAGGGTCTGTCAGCATCAGAACTGTCTTCCGTGGACGGACGAAAGTGGCGTACTACCTACAGTGACCCGGATAATACAAAGAGAGAAGGCCTGGACAATACAGTCTGGCCAAAGGCTTTTGGGCGCATGGAGCAGTTCATTCAGGATACCGGGCTGAGCCAGGATGATCTGGATATGAATTATGATGATATCGTTGAGATGTATCAAAGTGGCAAGCTTGCCATGTACTTTGGCACCTCTGCTGGTGTAAAAATGTTTCAGGATCAGGGCATTAACACAACCTTTCTTCCATTCTTTCAGGAAAACGGTGAAAAATGGATTATGACTACGCCATATTTCCAGGTGGCTTTAAATAGCAATCTGACAAAGGATGAGACACGTCGAAAGAAAGCAATGAAGGTACTGGACACAATGCTTTCAGAGGATGCGCAGAACCAGATTATCAGTGATGGACAGGATTTGTTAAGCTACAGTCAGGATGTGGATATCTTTCTTACGGAATACATGAAAGATGTGAAACCTGTGATTGAAGAAAATCATATGTATATCCGAATTGCGTCAAATGACTTTTTCTCTGTTTCCAAGGATGTGGTTTCGAAGATGATATCAGGAGAATACGATGCAGGGCAGGCTTATCAGTCATTTGATTCTCAGCTTCTTGAGGAGAAATCCACTTCTGAAAAAGTAGTCTTGGATTCACAGAAGTCTTATTCAAACCGTTTCCATAGTAGTGGAGGAAATGCTGCATATTCTGTTATGGCAAACACGCTGCGCGGTATTTATGGGTCAGATGTGCTGATCGCAACCGGAAACAGCTTTACGGGAAACGTGCTGAAAGCCGGCTATACTGAAAAAATGGCGAGCGATATGATCATGCCGAACGAACTTTCAGCTTACAGCAGCAAAATGAGCGGAGCCGAACTGAAAGAGGCAGTTAAAAACTTTGTAGAAGGCTATGAGGGTGGATTTACTCCGTTTAACCGAGGCTCTCTGCCTGTGCTCAGTGGTATTTCTGTAGAAGTCAAAGAAACAGATGATGATTATACATTGAGCAAAGTTACAAAGGACGGAAAACAAATTCAGGATAATGATACTTTCACGGTAACCTGTCTTGCGATACCAAAACACATGGAGGCTTATCCGGCAGATGATAATATTGTGTTTGATGGAGGGAATACCTCTGTGGATGATACATGGACAGGATATATTTCAGATGGTGATGCCGTTCTTGCAGAGCCTGAAGACTACATGACTTTGAGGTGAGAAGGATGGGCATTAAGAATCATAATACAAAAAGAGAGAAGACTGTCATGAGAAAACGGTTAAGGATAGCTGTCTTTATTGCAGTTTCTCTTGGAATTGTGTTGATAGTTTTCCGATATTTTGGATTTGTATCGAAAACTATTTATGAGGAAAGTGTTTCTCATCTGACGGAAGTTTTTCATCAGTCTGATAATATGCTGAGGGAACTGACAGATAAGAATCTGAACTATCTTCATATGTGGGGTGAGAATCTGCAGGATATTTCCAGCGAAGATGAAATTCGGGATTATATAAAGAAAGCGCAGGAAGATACCGGCTTTTTAGACTTCTTTTTTCTGTCAGCTGACGGGAACTATAAGATGGCAACAGGGGAAACCGGCTACCTTGGATTACAGGAAAATATTGAAGATGAGATCAGGCAGGGAAATGATGTGATAGCGAATGCAGCGGTTCCCGGAAAATCCCAGCTGCTTGTTTTTGCCACAGCTAAGGCTCATGGAATTTATCAGGGATTTGAATATGATGCCATTGCCATTGCTTATGAAAACTCTGATATCGTAGATGTACTGGATATTTCTGCTTTTGATGGAAATGCCCAGAGTTTTGTTGTTCATCCTGATGGCCGTGTTGTGGTTGATCATTCTTCTGAGGCATGGGGGAACGTGTATAATTTCTTCGGTGTTCTGAGAGAGCATTCTGATATGTCCGAAAAAGAAATTAATGAACTTTCAGAGAAGTTTAAAGCAAGACGTACCGATGCAATGCTGCTAAATCTGGATGGAAGAAACTATTATCTGGTCTATGAAAAATCAGATATTCAGGACTGGATGTTTTTGGGACTTGTCCAGGCGGATATCGTCAATGCCAGTATGAACAGTCTGCAGCGTAGTACGATACTTCTTGTTGGTGCGGTCGTGCTCTGTATTGCCGCTTTACTTATTAGTTTTATTATTCAAAAAGGCAGAATAAACCTCAGGAAAAAGGATACGGAGATTCTGTACAGGGACGAGCTGTTTCAAAAGCTTTCAATGAATGTAGATGACGTCTTTCTGATGCTGGATGCAAAAACATATCAGGCAGATTACGTCAGCCCAAATGCGGAAAAGCTGCTGGGTATTACGGTAGAACAGATTCGTAAAGATATTTGTATTCTGGGAAAACTACATCCAGAGGAACAGGAAGATTCGGAGAAAAATTATATGGAGAAAATCCAGGTTCATGAGCAGAGGGAATGGGATTTTGAATATGTTCATCTGAAGACAGGGGAAAAACGCTGGTTCCATAATATTGTAATGGGCAGTGAGGTAAACGGAAAAAGGAAATATATCCTGGTTATGTCGGATCGTACCTCTGACTGGAAAATGAACCAGGCACTTTCTGAGGCGGTACATGCGGCGGAGACAGCAAACCAGGCAAAGAGTACTTTCCTTTCTAATATGTCTCACGATATCCGGACACCAATGAATGCGATTATCGGTTTTACCACACTGGCTGTAAGTAATATTGATAATCAGGAAAGAGTCCAGGATTATCTGGGTAAGATTCTTTCCTCCAGTAACCATCTGCTCTCATTGATCAATGATATACTGGATATGAGCCGGATTGAGAGTGGAAAGATACATCTGGAAGAGACAGAGGTCAGTCTGTCGGATGTGCTTCATGATCTGAAGACGATCATCAGTGGGCAAATCCATGCGAAGCAGCTGGAACTTTATATGGATGTCATGGATGTTACAAATGAAGATGTTTACTGTGACAAGACTCGGCTGAACCAGGTGCTGCTGAATCTTTTGTCTAATGCGGTTAAGTTTACACCTGCAGGAGGAACCGTTTCTGTCCGGCTGAAACAGTATCCGAAGGCAGTAAAAGGCAGCAAGCTGTATGAGATCCGGGTAAAGGATACCGGAATCGGTATGAGTCAGGAATTCGTGCAGAAAATTTTTTCTCCTTTTGAGAGGGAGAGGACTTCCACTGTGAGCAGAACCCAGGGCACAGGGCTTGGCATGGCAATCACCAAGAATATTGTGGATATGATGGGCGGAACCATTGAGGTTCAGACAGAACAGGGCAAAGGTACCGAATTTATTGTCTGTCTGCCATTACGGATTCAGTCTGAGCGCCAACGTATAGAGAAAATCGCAGAACTGGAAGGGCTTAAGGCACTGGTTGTAGATGATGACTTTAATACCTGTGACAGTGTGACAAAAATGCTTGTAAGGGTCGGAATGCGTTCGGAATGGACACTTTCCGGCAAGGAAGCTGTTCTCCGTGCACGGCAGTCTATGGAACTGGGAGATGCGTTCCACGCTTATATCATTGACTGGCGTCTGCCAGATATGAATGGTATTGAAGTCACCCGTCAGATCCGCAGCCTTGGTGATGATACACCGATCATTATCCTGACCGCATATGATTGGTCAGATATCGAGGCAGAAGCCAGAGCAGCAGGGGTGACTGCATTCTGTGCGAAACCGCTGTTCATGTCAGATATCAGAGATACCTTGATGACTGCTATCGGCCAGAGTCAGGCTGAAGTAGAAGATTCAATTCTTCCAGAAGCAGGTTCAGATTTCAGAGGCAGATGTATACTGCTTGTGGAAGATAATGAACTGAACAGTGAAATTGCGGTGGAAATTCTGAAAGGATATGGATTTCTGGTTGATACTGCCGAAAATGGCGCAGAGGCAGTGGAGAAAGTTAAGAATTCGACTCCAGGTAAGTATGATCTGGTGCTGATGGATGTGCAGATGCCGGTAATGAATGGATACGAGGCCACCCGTCAGATTCGTGCGCTGGATGATCCGGCACTGTCGGGAATCACCATCCTTGCCATGACTGCTAATGCCTTTGATGAGGACAGGAAGAAAGCCTTGGAATATGGTATGGATGGATTCTTATCCAAACCGATAGTTATAGAGGAGTTAATCAGTACTTTACACAACAACCTGCTGGATTAGAGCGTGTTTGATCAGGTGTTTGGAACTTCAGAAAATCCGCACGGATAAAGGAAATAAGGAATATGGATAAAAGTAGAAAAAAATCAGCCGTACTATTTGTATGTATATTGCTAGTTCTGGGAATGTGGATGATGTTATCAGTACACAGCCAGGCCGCTGAAACGAATAATGATGAAAAACAGCCACAGACCATTCGTGTCGGCTCATTTGAGGATACTTTTAATTATGTTGATAAAAACGGTGTTAGACGAGGATATGGCTATGAACTCATGCAGGCTTTGTCAGGCTATACCGGATGGAAATTTGAGTATGTGAAATGTGACTGGTCTAACTGCTTTGATAAGCTTGAAAATGGTGAGATAGATATCATGGGCGATATCTCTTACACTGATGAACGTGCACAAAAGATGCTTTTTTCGGATGAACCCATGAGTGAGGAAAAATATATTCTTTATGCTGATTTATCACATACGGATATTGGGACGTCTGATTTCAAGGCTATGGATGGAAAACGCGTAGGTGTGCTCATGGGCACAGAACCTGAAATCATGCTGACAGAATGGGAAAAGAAGAATGGCATACATACAAAACATGTAAATGTGAATAATGATGATGATGTCGAAAAGAAATTAGCAAATCATGAGATCGATTGTTTTGTATCTCTGGAGGAATCTATCTGGTCTGAACAGGGAATATCATCCGTTACAACTATTGGTAAATCAGGCATATATTTTGCAATAAATAAAGAGCGCAGTGATATCAAGACGAAGATGGATTATGCTATGCGTCAGCTGGAACAAGATAGTCCTTTCTTTAAGTCAGATCTGTATAAGAAGTATTTTACACTTGATTATAAACAGAGTCTTACAGGCAAAGAAAAGTCCTGGGTGGAAGAACATGGGGGTATCAAGATAGGATTTTTGAACAATGATCAGGCAATATTTTCCATGGATCAAGAGACAGGAAAACTTACTGGTATGCTGGCAGAATATATTTCCTATGCCAAAGATTGTCTGGGGAATCAAACGTTGGAATTTAATATCCGGGGATATGACGATTACAACGAAATGCTTCAGGCACTGCAGGATCATGAAATTGACATGATTTTTTATGCTGGCAGAAATCCTGATCTTGCAGAAAAAAAAGGCTATACACTTACTAACACAGCTTGGACCTACAGTCTGATGGCGGTAACTGATGAGAAATATTTCAATGAGGATAAGTCGTATACAGTAGCTGTGCCAAAAGAACAAGAAGCCTTAAAACAGCATATTGTATTTAGTTATCCCCAGTGGAAACTGGTAGATTACGATTCGCTTGCTGATGCGGCAGATATGATCATGAATGAAAAAGCAGATTGTTTTCTCATGGGAACCAGTCAGGCTCTGAAATATGATAACAATCGAGATTTCAAGAGTGTTCCACTTACAAAAACAATGGAGGCATGCTTTGCAGTAAGAGATGGAGAGGGAACCCTTTTGTCGATACTGAATAAAACTTTGAAGGACATGCCATCTGATATGCTTACAAGTGCACTTGCTATTTATGATAGTACGGCAGATAAGGTGACTTTTTATGATTTTGTAAAAGACAATATGTTTGCTTTTTTTGTCACGGCAGGATTTTTTGTACTTACTATCATTGGAATTATCCTTGTACTTTTATGGAAGGCAAGAAAAGCAGAAGCTGTCGCAAAGCTTGCTGCAAGTGATACACAAAAACTTAATGACAAATTGGAAATCGCTCTGAAAAAAGCAGAGGATGCCAGTCTCGCAAAGACTCGTTTTCTTAACAATATGTCTCATGACATTCGTACTCCTATGAATGTAATTTTGGGCCATGCACAGCTTATGGAGAATGAACTAAAAGGAAAAGGGATGCCTGAAATGTTAGAACATTTGGAAAAACTACAGCAATCTGGGAATCTTCTCCTGGCAATCATAAATAATGTACTTGATATGGCTAAAATTGAGAGTGGACGGATGGAGCTTGATGAGAATTACTGCCGGATTGAAGCTGTCTGGAAATCCTTGTTTGCTGTATTTGATGAGAAAGCAAGGAAAAAGAATATTGCGCTTCATTACACAATGAATGTAGAACATGAGCATGTATTGACAGATGTTACCAAGGTAAAAGAAATATTGGTCAATATCCTGAGCAATGCCATAAAATATACTCCAGCAGGTGGTTCTGTTATGGTATATGTAGATGAATTACCTTGTGATGAGTCTGGATACATGATAGTGAGAATCAGAATCAGCGATACCGGAATCGGTATGAGTCAGGATTATCTGACAAAGATTTTCGAAGCATTCACGCGTGAGAAGAACACCACAAAGAGCAAAATCGCAGGAACCGGACTGGGCATGTCAATAGTCAAGAATTATGTTGACCTGCTTGGTGGAACAATAGATGTAGAGAGTGAGCTTGGCAAGGGCAGTACCTTTACAGTTACATTAAAACATAGGATAGCGGATGAAAGATATTATGTAAAAAAGCATATTGAAGAGCCTGGAACAGGAAATGAAATCCTTGAAGGCAGGAATATCCTTTTAGCGGAGGATAATGATTTAAATGCAGAGATTGCAGAGGCAATACTTGAGCGTGCCGGTCTTAGGATAGAACGTGTGGAGAATGGTATTCAGTGTGTGAACAGAATACTGAAAATGCCGGCAGGAACATATGATATGATCTTCATGGATATCCAGATGCCGCAAATGGACGGTTATAAAGCAACACGGACAATCAGAAATTTGCCAGATAAGGATAAAGCATGCATACCGATTATAGCTATGACAGCCAATGCTTTTGCAGAAGATAAAAGAAAGACGATGGAGGCAGGGATGAATGCACATCTGTCAAAACCATTAAATGTACCGGAACTGATGGATACAATCCGAAAATTCTGTGATGGTAAGCAGATGTGCCAGTGACTGGGAAAAGAATAACAGAGATATAGCAGAATGAAAAAGAATTCTGTTGTTATATTATTCCGTAAGTGATATACTAAAAAGACAGAAAAAAACCGTGTGGAATTACAGTTTTACTTTCGCACGGTTTCTTTTATACATAATGGTTAGTTGTAACTAATATCAAAAATAGTATGAAGGACTACAAAATAGTAGTTTTTCTGATTTTAAAGAAAGGAAAATGCAAAGCTAATGAATACTTTTTTTGGCATATTAATTCCATTTATTGGAACAACGCTGGGTGCAGCATGTGTGTTTTTTATGAGAACAACATTTAGCAAATCAGTGCAACGTGCACTTACAGGATTTGCAGCAGGTGTAATGGTTGCTGCTTCAATCTGGAGTCTTCTGATTCCGGCCATGAAACAATCGGAGAAGATGGGAGATTTGTCATTTGTTCCGGCAGTTGCTGGGTTCTGGATTGGTATATTGTTTTTACTTACACTTGATCATTTGATTCCGCATCTTCATGTTGGAAGTGATCAGGCAGAGGGACCGAAAAGCAGGCTTGGCCGTACTACGATGATGGTGTTGGCGGTCACATTACATAACATTCCTGAAGGTATGGCAGTCGGTGTAATGTATGCAGGATTTCTTGCTGGAAATGCACAGATTACAGCAACAAGTGCACTTGCGTTATCACTTGGAATTGCTATTCAGAATTTCCCGGAAGGAGCAATTATATCCATGCCGCTTAGGGCAGAGGGAGAAAGTAAGGGAAAGGCATTTTTAGGTGGTGTACTTTCAGGGGTGGTCGAACCGATTGGCGCAGTATTGACAATTATTGCTGCACAGCTGATAATCCCGGCATTACCATATTTGCTGAGCTTTGCAGCAGGAGCTATGCTTTATGTCGTGGTTGAAGAACTAATCCCTGAAATGTCGCAGGGAGAGCACTCGGATATTGGTACGGTTTTCTTTGCAGTTGGGTTTAGTTTAATGATGATTCTGGATGTGGCACTTGGGTGATAACAAACAGGAAAAGGTATTAGAATATAAATTTGCGGTAATCAATTGAATCCATGCTGCTAAATAGACAAGGGGCTGAACAGCAAAGAATGCTATTCAGCCTGGAAATTAAAAATGCAGTAAAAATCTCGCAAGAAATAAATCAGCATAAACTAATTATCCATTTACGCCTTCTAAAGATAATTAACGATACAGCAAGCCTGAATAATTCCTCCGTGGTAAGCAATGTATACACACCAACAATTCCCCATTTGAATACATATGCTGCAAGCAGACACAGTGGAATTCCGATACACCATGTGCCAACAATATCAATGATCATAATGATTTTGGTGTTACCGCCACTTCTTATAATGCCTCCGCCAAGTATCATATTTTCCACCTTGACCGGAGCATACAAGGCAAATACGATAAGCAGTATCTTTCCAAGCTCTTTTACGCTGTCATCAACACGATATAATCCGGTATATACTCCAGCAAAAAGGATGAGCAAAGCCGATACCGTTACTGCACCAAATAAGCCTGCATACATAATCTTCTTCGACTCTGTGTAAGCCTCATCATATTCTTTCCTTCCAAGCCTTTTGCCAACCATCACACCGGCAGCCGCAGACAATCCACTAAGTGCCCCTACGATAAGCCCTTGTATCGGACCGGTAAGTGTATAGGCGGCAAGGTTTGATGTGCCAAGATGTCCATAAACAGCAGACTCCACATTTTGCCCGAGACTCCATAAAAATTCACTGATCAGAATCGGCATAATCATTATCAGATAATCCCAGATTGTGATTTTTTTAAAATGTAGGGACAATATCGGTGTATCTCCATCTTTTCTGATACATAAGATAAATCCGATAACAATAAATACCAGGTTAAACAGCTGCGAAATAAGTGTGGCAATCGCAGCTCCTTTTATTCCTATACATGAAAATCCCAATTTCCCAAATATCAGCAGATAGTTCAGTCCTGTGTTTATAACAACTGCTCCAAAGCTTGCCAGAAATGGTATCGTGGCATGCTCCTTACAGCGCAGCCAGGAGGATAAAATATTGCTGACAGCCATTGGAATATAAGAAAACGCTATAATTCTAAAATAAACCGCACCAGTATTTATAATACTCATATCTTTTGTATACAGTCCAAGAATCTGCGACGGAAAAACTCCGGCTGCAAGCAGGAACAATACTGATATCACAATTCCGCAGATGAGGCTCACATCAAAACTGCACCATGTCTCTTTTGTTTCTTGTGCACCAATAAACTGAGCAATTAATATTCCAGCAACTGTGCTTACCGCACCGATCACCACTGAAAAAATCAGTGAAAAGTTACCACATAATCCAACTGCCGATATATTTGTCTCGCCTAACTGTCCGATCATAATCTGGTCAACAATGGAAAATGATGCCTGCAACATACTTTGCAATGTGACAGGAATTGCTATTTTACATAACGATTTCATGAACTTTGACATTATAATTTCCTCGTACTTTCCCTTTTTATTAAATCAACCGGCAACACGATTTCTGTCTTATATTCTGTTCCATCGCGCATTGCCTCCAGACATTCAATTGCCGCTTTCGCCCTTTATCCATGCAGATGAAATTATCTGCTATGCATAATGCTTTTTTATGTCCCAGTTCCATTAAATATTTCCCGGCCTGATAGCCGCCGTCATAATGATCGATGAGCAGATTTACTACTTTTGAGCATTTTTCAAAATAGCCATCATACACTACAAACGATATCCTCATCTGATTTCTAAGGCTTTCATAATCAGCTTCACAAAATCCAATCATAATCAGTCCATCCATATTCCACATGGATGCAAATACCGGAATTTCTCTGATATCAGATGTCGTTTTTATCATCAGAAAATATCCTTTTTCATTAATCTCATGGGAAAGAGCATTCAGCGATGATATCACAAATCCATCTTCTAAAACCCTGCCCCATACTTTTCATGGTCATTCAGCACCACTCCGATGATTCTCGAATTATTTCTCGCAAGCAAAATGCCAGCCATATTCGGGATATATCCCGACCTTTCAAGTTCCTGCTGGACGCGTTTTACCGTCTTATCTGAAATCTTTTCTGTTTTGCCGTGAATCACTTTTGAGACAGTAGCAGTACTAAGACCTAACGCATCTGCAATATCTACGATTCTAACCCTGTTCTGTGTCATTTTCATCCTGAATAGGTTATATGTGTTGTAGATTCTGAATTTCTAAATGAGAATCAGATAGGATAATAATATCAGGTGACTGATGCCAGTAAGCCACCTATTTTATTATACACGAGTTCGAGACAACTAACAAAAGAAATAATGATAAAACGAAAGTAAGGAGTGAACAGATGTGAAAGAAAAAAAGAAGTCGGCAGTCAGCTGGATTCAGACATGGCCGGACAAAAAAGAATTGCCTATGTATGGAGTGTGTTACTTGCAATAGGAAATGTGATTTTTAAGATTTTTCCGTATTTTATCATTGCAGATGTAGTAAAACTGTTTTTAAGTGGTGAAAAGGAATTTGAACCATATCTTGTGAAAGCGGTTCTGATCGTGCTGTCGTTTATCATTGCAGAACTGTTCCATTCACTCTCAACAGCATTGTCACATAAAGCAACGTTTACTGTACTCGCAAATATAAGAAAATCCTGCTGCGACAAGCTGGCTCGGGTGCCCCTTGGTTATGTGAAGGATACACCATCCGGTACATTTAAGAATATCATGGTGGAAAGAATCGACAGTATCGAGACGACACTGGCGCATATTGTCCCGGAATTCACACTTGGAATCGTTGGACCGTTAATCACAGTGGGTTCCTATACAGATGATCTTGGCAAGATCGGAGTGATCATTGACGAAGTGGCAGGAATTCTGGAACAGCCGAAACTGGAACGTTCGGAGAAAAGTGAACGTGTTCCAAAAGATAATTCTGTTACGCTTGAAAATGTCAGATTTGGTTATCACGATAAAGAAATTCTGCATGGAATACATATGGAATTAAAGTTGTAAATGATGGAAATGTAACAGCACATGGTACACATGAGGAACTTCTAGTATCATGCCCGCTTTATAAGAAAATGTGGAATGTCCATATTTCTGTAAAAGATACTGTGAAGGAGGGAGAATAATATGTTTGGAATTCTGGCAAAATTCTTTCGTTTTTCAGGCAGGGAAAAGGCAGTAGTAATGGCAGCCTATACATTTATTGTATAGAAAGAAAGTATTATATATGCTAAAATAAAGGCAATTTAGTAAAGTTAGGAGGTTTTTATTTGTCAAAGCTAAATATAGATCAAAAAACGATTAAAGATTTATTTTCAAATAAAAAAAGTGATTTTTTAATTCCAGATTATCAAAGACCATATGCGTGGGGAGAAGATGAATGCCAAACTTTATGGGATGACATATTTTCGTTCGCTTTTCCAGATGGAAACAAAGATAATTTTGATTCTGATAATGATGAGTATTTTTTAGGACCAATTGTTACTTTTAAAAATGAGAAAAATGGTAAGCAGGAAATTATTGATGGTCAGCAGAGACTAACAACGCTAATGATATTGCTTAGAGCATTTTACGCAAGATTATCTAAAATGAATGATGAAAATACAGTAAAAACAAAAGAAATAATTGCTTCATGCATTTGGAAAGTTGATGAGTTTGATAATCCAGATAAAAACCGCTTAAAAATAGATTCAGAGGTATCAACGGATGAAGGTAAAGAGGAATTTATTTCTATTTTGAAAAAGGGTGAAGCAACGAAAGATATGAAAAGTAAATATGCGGATACCTATAGGTTTTTTGAAGGAAAGATTCAGGAATTTTTAAATGAATACCCATCATATTTTGCATTCCTTCCCAATAGAGTATTAAAGAATTGTATTTTGCTTCCTATTGAAGCAGAATCTCAGGATACAGCTTTAAGAATTTTTTCTACTTTAAATGATAGAGGAAAGCCACTTTCTGATACAGATATTTTTAAAGCTCAGTTGTACAAGTATTATTCGCTAAAAGGGGAAAAAGATGAGTTTATAGCAAGATGGAAAGAATTAGAGCTGTTATCGGAACAAATATTTAGTTCCCAATCAGGCTCTCCAATGGACGAGCTGTTTACGAAATATATGTATTATTTGAGAGCGAAGCAAGGAAACCGTAAGACAACTACGGAAGCATTGAGAAAATTCTTTGAGAAAAATGGCTATGCTTTGTTGAAAAACGATAAAGCATTAGATGATCTGGAGGCATTGGCAAATTTCTGGTATTTGATAGAAACACAATCTGATAAATTTTCTGAAAGAGTACTAAAACAGTTGTTTGTTTTGCATTATGCACCAAATGGTATGTGGTCATATTTCTTATCCGTTTATTTTATGAGCAATAGGACAGACAATAGTAAACTTGATGAAGAAAAGTTATATGTATTTTTAAATAAGACGATTGCGTTTATCTGGTCATATGCGTTTATTCGTCCTGGCGTGAATGCCTTGAGAACTCCGATTTATCCGGAAATGATTAATATTGTGAATGGGGAAGAAATCTCATTTTCTGAATATTTAATGAATGAAAGTGAAGTCAAAGCAGGAATTAAAAATTATATTTTTACGAACGGCCGCCCTGTTACAAAATCAATGTTAGCATGGTGGATGTTCCAAGATTCAGAACAAGAATTGATGAGATTTGATACAAAATTAGAAATAGAACATATATATCCTAAAAAACGTCAGGAAAACGAAAACTCATTATCTGATAAGAATAATATCGAAAAGCTTGGTAATAAGGCACTGCTAGAGGAAAATATTAATATTAGAGCCTCTGATTATCGTTTTGCAGATAAAGCGAAGTATTATAAAGGATTTTTTAATGATAAAGGAATTTATAAAGAAGGTACAAAGGATAATGAGCTAATTAAAATGGCAACAGAGTATGGTGATTATACGGAGCAAAATATTTTAAATAGGACAGAGCAAATATATACAGAATTTATTAGATTTGTTAAAAAACAGAATCTTTTTAAAGATTAATTAGCGCTGTATGAAACTCACAAAGTAAAGGGAACCAATATACAAGAATTGTAAATGAAGTTCATCCAATCGTACAAAAGAAGCAAAAGGCATTTGATAATGCAATGGGTGCAATTATTGTTAGAATAGTGATGTATGTGGTTGCTGTGTTATTAAGAAAAGGAGGGATTGTAGATTATGACAGTTGAAAAAATCAAAAATTCCAGTGAACTGGAGTTTGCTGTATTTTGCATTGAAAATGTAGCGGCAAAGCTGGGTGTGGATGCAGAACGTGTTATCAGGCATTTACCGAACAAAGTGATATTCTGAACGGATATATTGTTCCAGAATATGAAGTGCTGTATACCCA
>ERZ894223.1393-NODE-1393-length-16306-cov-6.047874_pt1 | contig 16306 bp, 8 predicted proteins | sample MGYA00380293_ERZ894223 | MGnify/ENA primary metagenome ERZ894223 (study PRJEB32331, sample SAMN06328445) | human gut metagenome | biome: human gut microbiome; feature: stool | host: Homo sapiens | collected 2014-11-05 ...
ATGTTGAGGATAACATCATCAGACAGTCTGATAGTGAATCATATCAGGGATAATACGCCGGAGAAAGCGGTTGTGTTTATTACTGGTATTGGAAAGTGTTATCCGATATTGCGTTCACATACGGTACTGAATAATTTACATCAGGTCATAGATAATGTTCCGGTAGTGCTGTTTTATCCGGGTAATTATGACGGTCAAGAACTGGTGTTGTTTGGAGAGATAAAGGACGATAACTATTACAGAGCATTCAAGCTCGTGGATTAAGAGGAGAGGGAATATGATTATCAAGAATATGTTTTCAAAGCCTATTGACAGAGATATTAAGGGCGTAATCAAAGTTGGACAGGATGACGATGCAAATATTAAGCAGGAGCTTGAAGAATATGTTGTGACAAGAGAACTTCAGAAGCATTTTTCTGATTTCTTTGCAAGCTACAAGAGAGGAATTACCGGAAATACAGACAAGATGGGCGTGTGGATTTCCGGCTTCTTTGGAAGTGGTAAATCTCACTTCCTGAAGATTTTATCCTATCTCCTTGAAAATAAAGAAGTTGGCGGTAAGAAAGCGATTGATTACTTCGTAGATGATAATAAAATTTCTGACCAGATGGTACTTGCAGATATGAAACTGGCAGGTACGATTCCGACGGATGTTGTCCTTTTCAATATTGACTCTAAAAGCGAAGTGAATGGTAAACAGTCTAAGGTTGCTATTGTTTCCGTATTGCAGAATGTGTTCAATGAAATGCAGGGATTTAGTGGCTCTAATCCGTTCCTTGCAGATTTGGAACGCAAATTGACAGAAGAAGGAAAGTACAATTTATTCAAAGAAAAATTTGAAGATAGCTTTGGTTCTGCTTGGGAGGAATCACGCAGCGACTTTGATTTCATTCAGGACGATGTGGTAGAAGTCCTTGATGAGATTGGCTTTATGAGCATGGAAGCCGGTAGAAACTGGTGTGAGAAAGCTACCGGAGAATATACATATAAGGTTGAGGATTTCGCCAGACTTGTTAAGAAATATCTTGATAAAAAAGAGAGCAATCATCATATCGTATTCCTGATTGATGAGATTGGACAGTACATAGGCGATGATTCCAAACTGATGCTGAATCTTCAGACCGTAACAGAAGATTTGGGTACTGCCTGCGGCGGTAAGGCTTGGATTATCGTAACAAGTCAGCAGGATATTGATTCGATTACAAAAACAAAAGGAAATGACTTCTCGAAAATTCAGGGACGTTTTGATACCAGACTTTCTCTTTCATCTGCCAATGTAGATGAGGTTATCAAAAAGAGAATCCTTGAAAAGAACGAAGCAGGAAAACAGACACTTACACTGCTTTATGATGATAAGGCGACAGTTATTAAGAACCTTATTTTGTTCAATGATGGTGTTGAAAAGAAATTATATTCAGACAGAGAAAATTTTGCGGACATCTATCCGTTTATTCCATATCAGTTTAATTTACTTGGAAGTGTTCTGACTTCCATTCGTACTCACGGTGCATCTGGTAAGCATCTGGCAGAAGGCGAGCGTTCTATGCTTGCGTTGTTCAAAGAATCTGCCGTAAAGGTTATGAACGATGAGCCGGGAACGATTGTGCCATTTAATATGTTCTATGACGCCCTTGAGCAATTCCTTGACCATTCTCACAAGGGTGTTATTTCCCGTGCCTTAGATAATGAGTATCTGAATCCAAATCACGAAAAAGAATGTTTTGATGTTAATGTACTGAAAACACTCTTTATGATTAAGTACGTTAAGGAAATCAAAGCAAATATTGAGAATATCACAAGTCTTATGGTATCGAATGTAAATGATGACCGTATGGCACTTGCACAGCAGGTAGAGGACGCATTAAAACGTCTTGTTCGTCAGACGTTGGTTCAGAAGAACGGGGATATTTATGTATTCCTGACAGATGAGGAGCAGGAAATCAACAGGGCGATTGAATCACAGAATGTAGATTCCGGAGAAGTCATTGCAAAGGTATCCGAGATGATTTTTGATGGTCTTTACGATGAAAAGAAGTATCGCTATCCGGCATTCAACGGAAGATATGCGTTTGCTTTTAATCAGGTTGTTGATGATAAACCATACAAGGCAAATCAGAATAATGACATCACATTGAAAATCCTTACTCCGAACAGCGATGAGCGAGCAGATGAAACAACAATGAGAATTCTGTCCGGTCAGTCAAGCTGCGTACTTGTAGTATTGCCTGACGACAGAACATTTCTTGATGAAATCCGTTCTGCTTTACAGATAGAAAAATTTATCCGCTTTGATGCTACAAATGCAGTTACACAGTTTGAAAGCATTAAGGAAGCTAAGAAAGTGGAAATGCGTGAGAGAAACGGTGCTGCAAAGTTGTTCCTTTCAGAAAGTTTGAAGAATGCAGAAATCTATGTGAATGGCGATAAAATTCAGAGCGGAGCAAAGGAAATTGCATCCAAGATAAATGAAGCACTTGGCAAGTTGGTTTCAACTGTTTATCACAAATTGTCTTATATTGATACGGCAATGAGTGAGTCGGATATTCGCACATTATTTAAGAATAATGGACAGCAGCTTACTCTTGCAGGTACAAATACAGCAAAGAATGAATTGGCTCTTCACGATGTTAATGACTATATCGCTTTAAACACACAGCGTCATATGAAAACTTCTATGAAGTCCATTCTGGAACGCTTCTTGAAAGCACCATATGGATTTGTAGAAGCCGATGTGCAGTGGCTTGTCGCTAAGTTATTTAAAGATAGCGAAATTGCAATGTTCGTCAACAACGATGCAGTTACATTACTTTCAAAGACTCCGGAAGAAATTATCCGTTATCTGACACGCAAAGAGTTTAATGAAAAGCTGATGACTGAGAAGCGTGTAAAAGCGAATGAAAAGCAGAAGAAATCTGTCCGTACAGTAATGAAAGAACTGTTCAATGTTACTTCGGCAAGTGATGATGACGATGCGATTATGAGAAGTTTCCTTGGTTACGCATCAAATCTGAAGAATGACCTTGAAAAATTGGATATTCACTATGCGACACAGCCTGCATATCCGGGCAAACAGCTTATTGCTTCCGGTAAAAAGCTGATGGCTGATGTTCTGCAAATGAAATATTCCAATGAGTTCTTTGCAGGTATTGACAATAAAAAAGATGATTTCCTCGATTTTGCTGAGGATTATGAGCCAGTTAAGAAGTTCTTTGCAGGAGAACAGAAGGGCATATTTGATAAAGCTCTGAAGCTGATGAAGATTTATGATGACAGTAAGACATTCATTGTAAATAGTGAGATTGAAGCAGTTGTTGCGGACATCAAGTCTATTTTGAAGAAATCTGTTCCTTATTCAGAAATCTTTAAATTACCGGAGTTACTGGACACTTTTATCAATCTTTACAGCAAACTCCTTAATGAAATGCAGAAGCCGATAGATAATGCCATTCAAGAAGCAAGACAGCGTGTTTTTGAAGAATTGCAAGATAAGAAATGCCACGATAAATTGGCTGATAAATATGTAAATCTGTTCAGAGAAATCAGTGACAAGGCAATGAGCTGTAACAATGTGGCTACACTGCAAAATATCAAAGTGGAAGCAGACGCACTCAAAGTCCGCTGCTTAAATGAAATTGAAAAAGAAGAAGCGAAAATCATTGCAGCGGAACAGCCTGTTCACGTTGCAGAAACCGGAAACTACGGTGGAGAAACGATTGCTCCAGCTACACCTGCTCCAAAGGTAAAGAGAAAGAAAACTGTTAGCATTAAATCTATCAACAATGCGACAACTTGGCAGCTAGAGAGTGAATCGGATGTTAAGAAGTATATTGCAGAACTTGAGAAGAAACTGATGAATACTTTGGAAGAAGGTACGATTATCAATATTGAGTTCTAAGAGATTGGGAGGTGTATGCCTTGTCAACAGAAAATTTTACAATATCTATCCAGGGAGATAGCGAAGGATATGTGACTTTTGAATGCCCATACTGCAATTCGGAATTTAAGTTGCAAGCCGGAGAATATCAAAATGACGATGAGCCCTTTGAAGAATTATTTTGCCCTTATTGTGGTTTGGCGAAAGAAAAAAATGAATTTCTATCATCAGATGTAATCGAGCAGGCACAGGAAATCGCTTATAACTATATGGTAGAAGAATTGAATAAGACCTTTAAGAAAATGCAAAGGTCGGTTAATCGTTCTAAGGGATTGATAAAGATAAAAATGGATTATAAGCCATTGAAAAAGGTTGCAACTAAGGAATTAAAGGATAAGGATACCACAGAAACAGAGTTTAAATGTTCTTGTTGCGGTCACAGAGTAAAGGTACTTTATTGTGCAGGAGCAGCGAAGGTATTTTGTCCGTATTGTGGGGTGGATATATGAACAGATTAGAATTAAGAAAACTGAGTTTGGAATTTCGCAGATTATCAAGCAATTTGCTTAATAGCACTAATGACACAGCAGATATAAACCTTTCTCGTTTCCTCAAATTTATAGATGAAAACGAGTTAATATCTGGAATCATTCAGGATAAAATATCAGGTGTCGATTATGATTTTAAAGAATGCTATGATATTGGCTCTGATGATTGGGCTGATTATACTCCACCAGTAGATGAAGCCTGCCATATAAAGGCGCAGTATGATTATTTGAATTTTATAAATAACGAGAATACAGTTAATGTCAGAAGTCAGGCTATGAATTATTGTTGGTCTGATAAGAAAATAAATACAATTATACAAAATTTTCTTGATATGGCATTTAAGCCGCTTATAGATTTTATTAACGACCAACTTTCGATGGAAATGATTGTTTATGATGAGGAGGCAAAAGCTATGGGCGGAAATACATATATTCAGAATATTGAAACTGTCAATGGCTCTGCAAGTCAGCAGAACAGTGGCGTGATAAATACTTATAACACTACAAATGATACAAGTTCTATGCTTGAGTTGATTGACAAATTACTTGCTTCATTGCCTGAGATACAGGGTGTTGGTGCAGAAGAGATTGAAAATGTAAAAGATGATTTAGAAATGGTTCAGGAACAGTTGAAAACTGATAATCCGAAAAAGAACCGTATAGGAAAAGCTCTTGTAGGTATTAAAAAGTTTGCAAGCGATTTTTCTAAGGAACTTGTAGTAACGTTTGCTGTCGGAGCAGTTACCGGAGCAGATTGGGGTATGTTACTGCAACAGCTTGAAAACTTTATTAGATAAGAGATGGAGAAAGCAAGATGAATAAAACAGCAATAAAAAATTTTTCTGTATGGGCAAGGGAAAAACTTATATCAGATATCATCTATAAGGCAAGTATGATTGGTATCACGGAAGATGGAATTGCAGATGAGTTACCTCAGTCAACAAATGACTTGCATTTTTTTGATATTGGAACGAAGAATTATGCTGAGGTTTCTGGCAAAGAAATTGAACAACGTAATGCATTAGTTAGTGCAATTAAGAAAAAAGAAAGAGACATTCAAAATTATAAAGAAGCATTTAGATATCTGATTGAAGAAGTTGCATATACTTGGTTCAATCGTCTAATTGCGATTCGTTTTATGGAAGTAAATGATTATTTGCCTTCTGGTGTTCGTGTTCTTTCTTCTGAAAATAAAGCAAAAAAAGAGCCTGATTTGGTAACGGCACCGTTTGATACCGATTTGGAATTTACATCATCTGAACAGGATAAAATAATCCAACTGAAAGACGATAATGAATTAGATGAGTTGTTCCGTATTCTTTTCATTAAGCAGTGCAATAAACTTCACGATATTTTACCTGATTTATTTGAAAAGACAGATGATTACTCAGAACTATTGCTTACAATTCCGTTCACAGACCCAGATGGAATTATATATCATCTTGTGAACGATATTGAAGAAGTTGATTTCCGCATTAACGATGAAATGTATACCGATGATGGAAAAATAAAAGCTGATGGTCAGGTCGAAATTATTGGTTGGTTGTATCAATATTATAATATTGAACCAAAAGCAGCAGTTTTTGGACGAGCAAGCGGCAAGAAAATATCGAAAGAAGAAATTCCGGCAGCAACACAGCTTTTTACACCGGATTGGATTGTTCGTTATATGGTTGAAAATTCATTGGGCAGAATTTGGATAGAGGGGCATCCAGATAATTCATTGAAAGATACTTGGAAATATTATATTGATGAAGCAGAGCAAGAACCTGATGTTGTAGCTAAACTTGAAGAAATTAAATCAACATATAAGGAGTTAGCACCGGAAAGCATTAAGATAATAGACCCGTGTATGGGTAGTGGTCATATTCTTGTGTATGCTTTTGATGTACTTATGCAGATATATGAGAGCTATGGATATACGCAGAGAGATGCTGCACGTAGTATATTGAAAAATAATATTTTTGGTCTTGATATTGATAAACGTGCATATCAGCTTGCTTATTTTTCAATAATGATGAAAGCTCGTTATTATAATCGAAGAATTTTAACTGAGGGAATAGAACCGAACTTATGCTTTGTTCAAAATAGTACGTCGTTGTCAGAGTCTGCACTTGAGAAAATGGGGGACTGCAAAAATATTACCCAACAGCTTATTTCTGATTTTAAGTATGCAGCCGAATATGGAAGTGTAATGACAGGTTCTTTGTCGGAAGATGATTTAAAAATAATAAGCAACCAAGTTGGTTATATAGAAGAACACAAGAATGATGGCAACTTAATTGATATTATGAATTGCAATGAGGTTATTTCAAACCTTGTACCGTTGTTAAAACAGGCGATTTTGCTGACACAGAAATATGATGTTGTGGTTACAAATCCACCGTATATGCCAGTAAGTAATGCAGAAACAAGATTGAATGACTATGTTAAGAAAAATTATCCGGATAGTAAAACGGATTTATTTGCGGTATTTATTGAGCGATGCAAAGAAATGTTGAAAGTAAACGGATACCAAGCAATGATAACAATGCATTCTTGGCTATTTATTTCCTCGTATGAGAAACTGCGTAAGAAAATATTATTATCTGACATAATTAGTATGGCACATCTTGGAGCAAGGGCGTTTGATGAAATATCAGGGGAAGTTGTTCAAACAACAAGTTTTATTGTGAGAAAAACTTTTTTAGAGAATTATAAGGGTACATATTGTAGATTAGTTGAACCAAATTCTGAAAAGGGAAAAGAAGAACAATTTTTTTTGGCAGACAATAGGTACTATGTTAAACAAAATGATTTTGAAAGGATACCAGGAAGTCCGTTGGCGTATTGGGCAACGGACTTAATAACAAAAGCTTTTGAACACAGCAAGTTATTGGCAGAAATAGCAAGTCCACGTCAAGGGCTAATAACTGGAAATGTAAATTTATTTGTTAGAAAATGGTATGAATGTTCCACAACCAATACAAACTTATGTGCAAAGTTGTCAGATAGCAAAAAAGAAGGCAAATGGTTTCCGTATTGTAATGGAGGTTCTTATAGAAAATGGTATGGAAATAATGAAGATGTAGTAAATTGGTTGAATGATGGTGTTGAAGTAAAGGGATTTGTAGATGATAGAGGAAAACAACGCTCACGCCCTCAAAATCAACAATATTACTACCGTGAAGGAGGAACTTGGTCAGCTATTTCAAGTTCATCTTTTTCAGTAAGGTATTTTCCAGAAGGATTTCTTTTTTCAAATGCGGGTATGGCTATTTATGCGGAACATAGTCAATTATTATATCTTATAGGCTTTTTGAACTCGAAACTGAGTCAAACATATTTAGGGCTATTTAATGAAGGGTTAAATTATAATCAGGGAGATATTGCAAAACTCCCGATTATTAAGGCATTAGTTGAGGATAATGTTTGTACAAAGGTAATAAAAACAATAGATATATCAAAAACAGATTGGCATTTGTTTGAAACTTCTTGGGATTTTAAAAAGAATCCGTTAGTTTGTTATAAATCCAATAAGGTTTCGATGGCTTTTGAAGAATGGTCAAGAGAATGCGATAAGCGTTTTAATCAGCTTAAAGCTAATGAAGAAGAACTCAATTGTATTTTTATTAACATCTATGGATTGCAAGACGAATTGACACCGGAAGTAGAAGATAAAGATGTAACTGTTCGTAAAGCCGATTTGCAAAGAGATATTAAAAGTTTAATTTCTTATGCAGTAGGTTGTATGTTCGGACGTTATTCTCTTGACGAAGATGGACTTGCTTATGCAGGGGGAGAGTGGAATAGTAATAAGTATCAAACATTTATTCCTGACGGGGATAATTGTATTCCAATTACAGATGAGGAATATTTTGAAGATGATATTGTCGGTCTGTTTTGTGCTTGGTTGAAAAAGGTTTATGGAGAAGATACTCTTGAAGAAAATCTTGATTTTATTGCCAATGCTCTCGGTAATAAAGGTAAGACAAGTCGTGAAGTAATCAGAAATTATTTTCTGACTGATTTCATCAAAGACCATATTAAGACCTATCAGAAGCGTCCGATTTACTGGCTTTTTGATAGTGGTAAGCAGAATGGATTTAAGGCTCTTGTTTATATGCATCGTTGGAACGCAGACGCCATTGGTAATGTTCGAGTTGAGTACCTGCATCGTATTCAGCGTGTGTATGAAAAAGAGATTACCCGTATGCAAGAAATCATAGACAACAGCCACGATAATAAAGAAATTTCTAATGCTACAAAGCGTAAAGAAAAACTTCAGAAACAGATTAAGGAAACCAAGGACTATGATGCTAAAATTGCCCATTTGGCTCTTTCTCGTATAGACATAGACCTTGATGATGGCGTAAAGGTCAATTATGAAAAAGTACAGAAATCAAAAGATGGAGAAAAATTACAGATACTGTATAAATTATAATGGAGGAACTAAAGAAATGAAAATTTATCTTAAATCAAAACAGGGATTATATGATGCAGAAGCAGAATACAAAGACGGAATTATTACTGTAAAGGAAGGTTCTAAAATTCAGCTTGATTTTGCTGAACATATTCGTGGTGGCAAAACAGCAAAAAAATATCGAGAGGATAAAGAATATGTAAATCAAGCGGGAGTAGTTGTGAAAGATTGCGAATTTACAAGTGCTTCAACGGCTGCTCAATTTGTTACTGGAAGAAGTACAAATGGATTGGTTGCATGGAAAGTAAAAGATAAGGTATCACTTAAAAACTTTCTTGCATCTGAATAAAAAATATACAAAAGGGTAAGATGTTGCATGAAAATTACATATTCAAATATTGAAGAATTTGAGGATACTTATAATATCAATTATGGTTTGTATAATACGCAGTGTTCTTGCGGTGCATATTTTGAGATGCATTTAGAAAATATAAATGTCAGCATTGGCGAGTATGAAATTCAAATAAATGAATGTCCAGTTATGGTTTGTGAAAAATGTGGAAAGAAACATTTATGTCCAGATATTCCACAGGAAATATACACTACATATTTTGAAATGGTAAAAAACGGTCATTCACTTTGCAAATTAACAATGAAAGCAAACATTCGCTATGAATATGCAGAAAAGGCAGATTTTATTTATGACTCAAGAGATATGTGTATTCCGGGAATAGGCGTGGATTTAGACCCGACACATCCAAAAGGGTTTTCGTGTCCAGTATTCTTTAAAAGAAATGTTTTGAACAATTTTTTCACTGATGATGACTATGAATTAGACTTTTTTTCGGAAAGTTATGGTGCAATCGCAAAGAGAGGAACAGATGGTTGGCAATATGAATGGAAAATTGTTTTTGGTATAAATAAGAACGATAAAGTTATTCTGTTTTTAGGAGATTTAGACCAAATTGAACCAGATGACCCTGCAATATATTGGCTGAAATCATATAATGAAAAATCTGACCATTGCATCGTAGATACCGAGTTGTTTCGTGGGCAAATGAATTGTATTTTTAGTGAGCCGATAATGGAAAAAAGAATAATCTCGTTAAGAAATGCTTTTTTCAAAAAGATGAAAGAAAAATATGATGTAGAGTTGTTTCATCTTGAAGAAGAAGTTGAGAAAAAAGGTGATGACTTACAGAAGCCGATAAATTATTCCAAAAGAGAGGTCAAGGAGAATATTATCACACTTGATGGTGTGCTTAATGAGGGAATTGATTGTGAGGAATTGCGAAAACTATGTATGAAAATAGTTGCCCCTGTTCCGAAAAATATTAAGGACTTAAAAACAAGAAAACTATTACAAACTATTATAGCTGAAAAATCTGGAGAAGATGCAGCAAGAAAAATTGTCGCACCATTATTTTATTTAAATGATTTGAGAGTATGTTTTGCACATTTAATACCACAAAAAGAAATAGATGAGTACGAAGCAAATATAGTTTCGGCTTTTGGTCTTTCAGATTTTACAGAATATAAAAAGATGTACGATACATTGATTGATGAATTGTATTCTTTGTATCGTTACCTTAATGTTACAGAAATTTAGTAGCTAATGATAATGAACATTGGCGGAAACGGTGGATTATGGCAGAACTAAACTTAAAACAGATTACAGACAAATTAAATAGTGAGTTTGCAAGTGATGTCCGTAAACTTGTGTTTTGGTATGATGCCAATGCGGAGTTTCAGGAGGATATTGACAGCATAGAACTGGAAAATGCAAAGGTTCTGCATCTTGAGCCGGACAACCAGTTCTATATCAAATACTTCTTGGAACGAGAGGATACGACAACCAATTATCTAGTGTATGCTCCTTTTGCAAAACCGAGCATAAGGGACAACCATCTTGCAGATACAATTCGATATTCCAAAGAATTTTTCGCTGACCGTGCTTCTTTGCTTACGCTTGACTTAGGTATTGATGAACGGTACAAGCCTGTTATTCAGCATTATATTAAATTCTTTGCGAATAAAGACAGAACGCAGAAATTCTATGATTTGGAAATAGAGAATTTCAACAGAAGTACGATAGAAGTTGCTCTGATGAGCGTGCTTTGCAAAGATAAGACTGCTTCTTTTGAAGAAGTGTTGCGTTCAATTTTGACAGACGATGGCTTGCAAGATAACAAATATCTGACAGAGTTTGAAAAGTATGATTTGCTTTCTGCATTCTGGCAGCAGGCAGATGTGGCATTTGGATATAATGACCCGAAGCCAACACTTGAAAAATTGGTCATTACGATGTTTGTTACTTATGCGGCTAAGAGTATTCATACGGATATGCCGCAGGCTTGGAAACCATTTATTTCTTATAAATCCGGTAATATCATTGCATTTATGGATAACCTGATGAACAGCTATCTGTATGGTACTCGTTTTGATGAGATTTCGGAGATTATCTATAATGCAATCAACGGTAAGAATTATCTTGAGAAGATGGAAGTGGAAACACTTGTAGATTGCAATATCTTTGCAGGTGTTGATGAGCTTCTGATTAGTTGGATTATCGGCAGACTTGAGAATGAGGATATAGGAGCAAAGCTGAATGGAAAGACGATTCCGGAGCTTTGTGTAGAACGCAGGAAGCAACATTTTGGAAAGAACTTCCGCAGCGAGTATTTCATTCTTCAAAATGCCTTTGATATGGTTGCCGAAGGTAAGTATCAGCCAGTCAGCGGTATCAAAAACTTGGTTAAGGAATATACGGAGTCAACGTATAAGATTGACCGTTATTATAGATACTTCTATTTTTACTTTGATAAATTGGAAGATACCACACAGTTTGAAAAAATCAGGGAACTGGTTGAGAATATTTATACCAATGAGTATCTGAACCGGATTACAGTGAACTGGAACAATGAACTTGCAGACACAGATGGAGAAACAGGACTTACATTGCAGAGAGATTTCTTTGCAAGACATATCAATTACTCAAAGGATAGAGTAGTAGTTATTATATCCGATGCACTCCGCTATGAGGTTGCACATACGTTGTTTGAAAAAATGCAGGCAGATGAGAAGTGCAATGCTTCTATCGGAGCAATGCAAGGCGTTCTTCCATCTTGTACACCGTTAGGTATGGCTTCCCTGCTTCCGCATAAGACGATTGAGTACAGTCCGTCTTATGATGTACTGGTAGACGGAAAAGCGTGCAGTTCCACGGAGCAGAGGGAAGCTATTCTGAAAGAGTATAAAATAAGCAGTAAGTGCGTTCAATTCGATTCAATGAAAACAATGAAGCAGGCAGACCTTCGTTCTATCTTTACCGGACAGGACGTTGTGTATATTTATCATAATCAGATAGATGCCCGTGGAGATAAAGCGGCTTCTGAAAATGAAGTGTTTACCGCTTGTGAAGAAGCAATCGAAGAAATTTATACTTTGATAAAGAGGATTGCATCGCAGGCAAATACCTATCATTTTATTGTGACGGCAGACCACGGATTTATTTATAAGAGAGATAAAATTCAGGCAACAGATAAGATTGCCGGAGCCGCTTCAAAGTCAAACAGTGTTGGACAGCGTTATTCCATATCTGCTGAAGAAATCAATGCAGACGGTGTTTGCCATACAACGGTTGGCAAGGTACTTGGCAATGCTGATGAGCGTATCGTATCGTTTCCGCTTGCGTCGGATATTTTCAAGGTGGCAGGAGCAGGACAGAACTATGTTCATGGCGGCTGCTCTCCGCAGGAAATACTTGTACCGATGATTGATGTGAAAGTGGATAAGGGCAAAAAGGAAACAAGTCTTGCAGAGATTGCTCTTGTAAGCCTGACTTCAAAGATTACAAATCTTATCACGACACTGGATTTTGTTCAGACAGAGCCGGTAAGTGATGTTGTGAAAGAAACAAGTTACCGAGTATATTTCATTTCTGATAGTAACGAGAAGATTTCTAATGAGAATATTGTTATTGCAGATAAGAAAGATAAAGATACGACGAAGCGTATGTTCAGACTCCGCTTTAACTTTAAGAACAAGAAATACGATAAATCACAGAAATACTACTTGGTTGCTTATGACGATAAGAATGATATAGAAGTTCTTCGTCACGAGATTATTATGGATATTGCATTTGCCGATGATTTTGGATTCTTCGGGTAATATCTGAAAAGGGGGTATCGCCTTATGGGAAGATGGGGCTTTTCTGATGCCTTAGCCTTTGCAGTTGCAATGACTGTTCGGGATATGAGCAGAGAGAAAGAGAAAAGACTGATTAAAACACAGAAGTTTTATCAGGAATGTTATGAAAAGATAGCCAGTGATAGCGAACGGGCATTCAATATTGTATCAAAAGTTGTAACAAAGGCGTCACGCCGATATATTCCGAACGAGATAGCTTCAGGCAGTACCTACCTTGCGTTATATGCGTTTGCTCTTGTTATTGAAAGACAGGGCAGAGTGACAAAAGAGCAGAGTAAAATCATTAGGATTTACTTCAATAATATGAGCTTTCCATTTTCGGAGAGTGCATATTTAAGTGCAGCGAGAACCGGAGGAGAGGTTGGCAATTTCCGAAATGTCATATCCATAAGTAAGAGTTATGCAGGTGGCTTTTGGGTCAACTTCTTCCGGGCATTATACAAGTCCGGAACGCAGAAAGATTTGCAGGATATGATTGATTATACGACGTCAATCATTATGCGGTTTTCGATTCTTGGAAATCCTGACAGTAACATTTCCAATGCAATATGTCAGAACTTTATTGACAGCGTAAATTATCAGATTAACCAAGTGCGTGAGATTTCTATTAAGGAAGTGGATTGGCTTGGTGTGATACCGATAGAAGACCGTTTGGAAGAAATGAAGTTTTTCTATGAGGATTTGATTGACAGGTCAAACATTACAAACGACATTTCAAAAGAAGAATTGCTTCCGTATTTGGAACTTCAGATTTTGAATTGTATCTGCGATGTTGTAATGATGACGAAACAGCCAAAGTCCGTGAAACTGAGAATGATGAATGATGCCGTCAGACTTTCAGGCATACATACTGGTGTAACACCGGAACAATATGTAAGAGAGATTGCTAACAATACGGAGATGGGGCAGTTTTATAAAACAATGTTTTCGTCAGGTAATCCATTGGGCTCATTTTGGCTCGTGATTTTTACAATGGGTGGACAGCTCTATGGAACGGACGCAACTGATGAACCGATTGGAATTGTCAATAATATTTTTTCTATCTTGATTCAGATTGAGAATTATCTTGATGAAAAGTATAACTTCTTAGGAAAAGACAGCATAGCGAAAGAATATATGTTGCATATCATCGAGCAGCTTGCCGATAAGTGCGATGAGGAGGATTAGATTATAATGGATAACATTGAAAAAGATATAGCTCAGGGCTATGCCGATTTTGCAGATGATGAAGGAAGCATAGAAGAAGTAGAAACAGAGGAAAAAATTGTAACAGAGAATAGCACATCATTTAGCTTTGAAGAAACTACCAATTTTTCTGAGATGAGTGATATAAACAGAAAACTCCGTACTTATTTTGATGGAAAGATTGTCCGTAAGGATTTGACGAAATCCATCAAAGAGGGAGCGAATGTTCCGGTTTATGTGCTTGAATTTTTACTTGGACAGTATTGCAGTTCTGATGACCCGTCTATCATCGAGGAAGGTGTGGCGAATGTAAAAAGAATACTGGCAGACAATTATGTACGACCAGACGAAGCACAGAAAATCCTTTCATTGCTCCGTCAGAGGGGAAGTCATACAGTCATTGATAAGATTACGGTTAATCTGAATATTAAAAAAGATACTTATGAAGCAGAGTTTTCTAACCTTGGAATTAAAGCAATTCCGATTGGCGAAGATTATCCGAGTAAATTTGACCGCCTGCTTTGTGGTGGTATCTGGTGTATTGTTCAGCTTGAATATGAATACATAGAGGAAGATAAGAATGCTTCTCCTATCCATATCCGTAAATTGACACCGATTCAGATGCCACATGTTGACATCAATGAACTGAAACAAGGAAGAAAAGCATTTACAAAAGATGAATGGATAAGCGTAATGCTTCGTTCTATCGGCATGGAACCGGATACACTGACCGAAAGAGAAAAGTGGCTGCTTCTTGCCCGTATGTTACCGCTTGTGGAAAATAATTTTAACTTGTGTGAACTCGGACCGAGAAGTACAGGTAAATCTCATTTGTATAAAGAAATTTCACCAAACAGTATACTTGTTTCAGGTGGTCAGACGACGGTTGCCAATTTGTTCTACAATATGGCAAGAAAGACAGTTGGTCTTGTCGGTTTGTGGGATTGTGTCGCTTTTGATGAGGTTGCAGGTATCAATTTCAAAGATAAAGACGGTATCCAGATAATGAAAGATTATATGGCTTCCGGTTCTTTTGCTCGTGGAAAAGAAGAAAAATCTGCGTCAGCATCTATGGTGTTTGTGGGTAATATCAACCAGAGTGTTGATGTGCTGTTGAAAACATCAAGTCTGTTTGCTCCGTTCCCACCGGAAATGGGAACAGATACAGCATTCCTTGACCGTATGCACTGCTATATTCCGGGGTGGGAAATTCCGAAGTTTAGACCGCAGCATTTTACAAATGATTATGGATTTATCAGTGATTATCTTGCAGAGTTTATTAGAGAACTTCGTAAAGAACAGTATGGCGATGCCTTGGATAAATATTTCCGCCTTGGAAAGAACTTAAATCAGCGTGATACGATTGCAGTCAGAAAGATGGTCGGTGGATTCATCAAGCTGCTTTATCCTGATGGAGAATATACAAAAGAAGAACTGGAAGAAGTTTTAAAGATTTCTCTTGAGATGCGTCGTAGAGTAAAAGAGCAGTTAAAGAAACTTGGTGGTATGGAGTTCTACGATGTTAATTTCTCATACATTGATAATGAAACATTTGAGGAATTCTATGTGTCCGTACCAGAGCAGGGCGGCGGAAAGCTGATTCCGGAAGGAATGTGCAATCCGGGACAAGTCTATACCGTGGCTCAAGGTAAAACAGGTATGCTTGGTGTATTCCGTTTGGAATCTCAGATGATGCCGGGTAATGGAAAATTTGAGCGTTCTGGTCTTGGTTCTGATGGAAAATGCAAAGAAGCAACGAATACAGCATTTAATTTCCTGAAAGCCAATTCTAACCGTATCAGTGGCTCTATAAGTACGACGACAAAGGATTATATCATTAATTACCAAGACTTGCAGGGCATTGGTATGACAGACAAATTGGCATTGCCGACCTTGATTGCATTGTCGTCAGTAGCACTGGGAAAACCCGTTGCAAGCAGTCTTGCAGTTCTTGGAGAAATCAGTATCGCAGGAACACTTATCAAAGTAGATGAGCTTGCAAACAGCTTGCAGGTATGTTTGGACAGCGGGGCAAAGAAAGTTTTGCTTCCTATCGTATCCGCAGCAGACATTGGAGCAGTTCCATCG